>Ga0256826_1003048_pt1 | contig 10087 bp, 9 predicted proteins | sample CV79metaG_FD_185975 | JGI IMG/M metagenome (GOLD analysis project Ga0256826, IMG submission 185975) | Hydrothermal vent microbial communities from East Pacific Rise, Pacific Ocean - CV79 | ecosystem: Environmental > Aquatic > Marine > Hydrothermal vents | place: Pacific Ocean: East Pacific Rise... | reverse complement strand
GCTATTGGTGACATACAGGGGTGCTATAGTGCATTTAGAAGACTACTTGAAAAGATAGAGTTTGATCCAGAGTTAGACTGTCTATGGATAGCTGGTGATCTAGTCAATCGAGGACAAGGCTCACTAGAGACACTAGAGTATCTATACTCCATCAGAGATAGAGTCCATATAGTACTAGGAAATCACGATATCACCCTACTGGCTATCTACTGGGGTATCAAAAAGTCAAACCCCACTATAGACCCAATACTCCAATCACCAAATGTAGATAAGCTCATAGAGTGGATTCGCAGTCTACCTTTTGTACACTATGACAAGGAGCTAGACTTTATGATGGTACATGCTGGTATCCCTAGAGAGTTTGGACTAGAGCAGTCACTATACTACAGCGATAAACTCCAGTCCAAACTACAAGGAGAGAGTGCCAAAAAGTGGCTAACAAAGAAGCTCTCCAAAGGGATAAATGGACTAGATGAGAGCAATAACAAAAACAAAAAGAATAGATACGCTCTCAATGCCTTTACAAGACTAAGATACTGCTACATAGATGGCAGAGCCAATTTCGAACAAAAAGGCAAACCAACTGCCAAGACATACCGTGATGGGCTACTACCTTGGTTTGAGCTACGCAAATATAACGATACAGGAGCCAAGATTATATTTGGACACTGGTCAACACTAGGCTACCTAGAGAGTGATACCATACTAAGCCTAGATACTGGATGCGTATGGCAAGGCAAAATGAGTGCCAAAAGAATAGATATCCCCAATGGCAGACTAGTACAGATAGATTGCCCTGAGGGTAATGAGATAAAGGATAGTAATGAGTGATAATATAATGATACTAATGATAAGTGTATCTACATTTTTAGGTGCATTGGGGCTAGCTGCTCTTATATGGGGAGTACGCTCTGGACAGTTTGATGATAGATCCAAGTTTATAGATGGAGCTAGATTTGATGGTGAAGAGGAGCTTCGAGATGCTATCATGATGGAAGAGAAGCAGAAAAAAGCCAAAGAGAAAGCTAGTAGAGAAAAAAGCTATATGCCTGCTGATTGAAGTAAATTATGTCAAATATAAAAATAAATCGTAATAGTATTCGCCTATCTCTTCTTGTTATCTTTACATTTTCTATGCCAAATTCTGTTACTCTTAATGATATATCATTAATCTCTATTGTCATATTTTGGTTATTCTATGATGATAAAAAAAGTATTATAGAAATAGTAAAAACAAATAAAATTGCTCAATTATCATTACTCTATTTTATATCCAATATTTTTGCCTTACTATGGACAGAAAATATAGCTCGTGGTCTAGAGATGATACTAAAAGAGAAAGAGTTTTTACTATTACCTATCTTTATGAGCCTTATTAAGGATAATGAAAAAGAGCTACTCATAAAGACATTCTTGACCTCTATGTTCATCTCAGAAGCCATATCATATAGTGTAAAATTTGAGATTATAGCACCTATTTTTAAAGCTACTGTATATGAACCAATTCCATTTATATCTCATATTCACTATAGTCCATATGCTGCATTTACCTCATATATACTGATGTATTTTGTACTTTTTAGAGAAGACAGAAGCAAGATTGAAAAAGCTATAGCTCTCTTTTTCTGGCTAACTATCAGTATCAATCTCTTTATGACAGGAGGAAGAGCTGGTCAAGTGGTATATTTTATACTTGTTATTATCCTTCTATTTCAGTATTTCAAACTCTCCATTAAAACTTTTTTATTAGCTATTGTTTTATTACCTAGTATATTTATTATAGCATACAATACTAGTACTATTTTTAAAAATAGAGTAGATATCACTATACATAACCTAAATAACTATGAACAGCATAAAAGTACAAGTATAGGACTACGAATTACTACATGGAAGAATTCTATAGAAATTATAAAGGAGCATCCTCTACTAGGTGTAGGAGGTGGAGACTATATAGATGAGTATAAAAAGATGAATATGAAAAACTCACCAAACGAGAGTATACTTTGGCAACCACATAATATGTATCTTACAAGCTACCTCTTTACTGGGCTATTTGGTTTTATAATCTTTTTAATACTGCTCATAGCTCTACTCTATTATGCTATCAATATCCATGATAGATATCGACCTATGAGAGAAGCTTTTATACTATATTATATTGTGATAATGTTTAGTGAGAGCTATCTATTAAATCACAATGGTAAAATAATGTTTATGATATTTATCTCTATCTTATTCAATAAACTAAGGAGCAGTAGTGAAAATTGCGATAGTTAGATTATCCTCTTTGGGTGATATTATCAAAGGAGCATCTATTTTACAACATATTAATGCAATATATCCAGAGGCTGAAATTACATGGATTGTTGATAGTTTATTTGGTGACATTCTTGACTATACAGATAATTTAGATAATATCATAAAGATAAACCTCAAAAACCTAAAGCGTAATTTTAGTATCGTGCAAGCAAAATTAGAATTCTCGAAACTTAAAAGAGCCAAGTATGATATAGTAATAGATATGCATGGTATGCTAAAAGCCGCTCTCATATCAAAATATATATCAAAGAATAAAGTATATGGTTTTGATAATCTAGCAAAAGAGAGAGCATCTAAACTATTCTATACCAATAAAATAAAATTTAGATGTGATGAAAATGAGATTTTTAGATTTAATAGTCTAGTAGCACAATCTCTAAACTATACTATCTCCAATCAATCTTTAGAAACAATCAAACCATTTCTAAACTATAAACAAAAAGATTACTCTCAATATAATAAATACTTCACAGGGAAAAGTATTATCTTAGCAATGGGTTCAAGTCAAGGCTGGGATGCAAAAAAGTATCCATTAGATAAGTGGATAGATATTATCAATCTACTTCCATATAATTTTTTACTAATATGGGGTAGTACACAAGAAAAGCTAGAAGCTGAAATGGTTGCATCTAATAGTCATGCAACTATACTCCCAAAGATTGATTTTAATGATCTGAAATATCTTATACATAGAGCTGATCTTATAGTGGGAAATGATACGGGTCCTACACATATAGGATGGGCTATTGGAACTAAATCAATTATCTTACTAGGATGTACAGATACTAATGTCATGGTAGAAAGTAAAAATCATATAGCTATTAAATCATCTTCTATAGTTCAGCATTGTAAATTTAAAAAAGATGATTTATCAATAGAGGAGATAGATAGTAAGTTAGTAATCAAACATATAGAAGAGATAATATGAGAATAGCCATAGTGAGGCTATCAGCTTTGGGTGACATCATACAAAGTAGCATTGTATCTGAGTATATGTATAAAGAGGGGATTGAAACTGATTGGATAGTAGATAGTCGTTTCGCTCAGATACTAGATTACTCACCATATATTCATGAAGTAAAAAGTATAAATTTGAAAAATAACCCTATACATAGCTTAAGAGAGATACTAACATGGGAAAGATATGATATGGTTATAGACTTTCAAGGTTTACTGAAAAGTGCTATTCTATCCAAGATAATTGCAAAGCAAACTATAGGTTGTGATGGTTACCATACTAAAGAGAAGCCTGCATTACTCTTCTATAATCAAAAGTTAAATATCAGAAATCATACCATCAATCGTTATAGAGAGATGATTAATGATGCATTAAATATCTCCATAGACTATCATATGATTAGAGATCATAACCCATATATGGGTTATTTAGAATCTGATTTTACCACCTCTTATCTTTTTTCAAAGAGTAAAAAAAATATTATCTTGATTATAGGGGCTAATGCAAAGAATAGACTCTTTCAAACTAAAAAATGGATAGAACTGGTAAATATATTACAAGAAAATATTCTCATTCCTTATGGTAATGAATCAGAGTATGCAATAGCCAAAAATATAGAAAATTCATCCAAATATGTTCATATCCTTCCAAAATTGAATATAAATGAACTCAAAGCAACTATATCAAAATGTGACATGCTTATAGGAAATGATACGGGACCTAGCTATATAGCTTGGGCTAATAATATAAAAAGTGTCCTTATCTTTGGAGCTACACCCATAGGTAGAGTGATAGAAAATGACTATACACGCATAGTAAAAGCAAAAACATCATTAAATAGTGACATATATGACAAAAATGAGTTCTCTATAAATGATATAGATGTAAGTGAGATTATCAATGCTATTGAGAGCTTTTAGGAGAATAAAATGAGATTACTAATAGAGGTTCCAACTTGGCTTGGTGATTGTGTCATGGCAAGTGGTAGCATAAACAAGCTAATCACACATCTTAACCCATCAGAGGTTATTATCTTTGGCAGTCCCACCTCAACAGCACTATTCACAGAACATCCAAAAGTTACAGAGATTATCATAGATAATACAAAATATGGCTTTAGGATAGCCAACATTATAAGGCTATCCAAAAGATTAAAAGCAGACATAGGCGTTACATATAGAAATCATATATACTCTAAACTTCTACTTTTTTTGAGTACAAAAAGCTACTACTGGCAAAAAAAGAGCTATGGTGGTCATCTAGCTCAGAATTATAACCAATATATAAACAGTATAATAAAACAAGACCTACAAATATCATATCCTAAGATATACTTTGATTCTATACAATATAAGAAAAAGACTATAGGTATAAATCCAGGAGCAGCCTATGGTAGTGCTAAAAGATGGTATCCAGAAGAGTTTGCAAAAGTGGCAAATCAACTTGCTGCTCAATATGATATTATTATTTTTGGTGGTCCAGGAGAGGAGGAGATAGCTTACGACATAGAAAAAAGTTTGACTATATCAAACTATAAAAATCTATGTGGTAAACTAAAGATTCCTAAACTATGTCAGATGATAGGTGGTTTGGAACTTATGATTACAAATGATAGTGGTCCTATGCATATAGCTGCAAGTTATCAAGTATCCACTATCGCTATAATAGGACCATCAAAGTATAAAGAGACATATCCTTTTCATACAAAATATAAGCTTCTTAGGGCTAATCTAGAGTGTTCACCTTGTGCAAAAAGAGTCTGCCCTCTCAAAGGTGATAAGCACCATCTATGTATGAAACTTATAACGGCGGAAGATGTCCTAAAGTCCATAGGAGAGATATGAAAGCAGTATTTTTAGATAGAGATGGTGTTATCAATATAGATTCTGGATATGTCTACCATAGAAATGATTTTGTATTTCTAGATGGTATCTTTGATCTATTAAAACTTTTAAAAAGTCTTAGTTTCACTATATTTATAGTTACTAATCAATCTGGTATAGCTAGAGGATACTACAAGGAAAGTGACTTTTTGCACCTTATGGAATGGGTAAAAGATGAATTTCATAAGGACTCTATCGATATAAAAGATATATCTTTCTGCCCTCATCATCCAGAGATTACGGGAGAGTGCTTATGTAGAAAGCCCAAAGCAGGTATGCTTATACAACTAGCAAAGAAATATAATATCAATATGCAAATTTCTATTATGATAGGAGATAAAAATAGCGATATTCAAGCTTGTCAAAATGCTAGATTAGCAAAGTGTTATAAAGTAAAGAGTTCAATTTATGATATAATACATCAAATAAAAAATGATTATAAAGAAGAGATATGATAGCAGTTATTGGTGACTTTATGATAGACCATTACCTTTGGGGAGATAGCCATAGGATTTCACCTGAAGCCCCTGTACCTGTGGTAGAGATAACTGAGGAGGAAGATAGACTAGGAGGAGCAGGAAATGCTGTAAACAGCCTACTATCGCTTAAATCAGATATATTGATATCTACCGTTCTAGGAAAAGGTAGTAAGAGGTTACTAGATATTCTAGATGATAAAAATATTGATTGTTCTGGAGTCTTTGTAGATGACAATAGAGATACAATTATAAAAAGTAGAATCATGTCGTCACATCAACAGATGATTAGATATGATAGAGAAAGTACAATACCTATAACTACAGAGTATGAAGATATGATATTTGAGTATATATCTCAACATATCTCCAGTATAGCACTTATGCTATTAAGCGATTATGAAAAAGGTGTTCTAACCAATAGGCTGACACAGAAACTAATACACTTAGCTAATATTCATAATATAAAATTAATAATTGATCCAAAGAAAGAGTTTTATAAATATCAAAATGCATGGATGCTCAAGCCAAATAAAAAAGAACTCTCCATAGCAACAGGTGTAGATATAAAAACAAAAGATGATCTCATAACGGCTGGATGGAGCTTAAAAGAAGAGCTAAATTTAGAGTATCTCCTGGTAACTTTAGGAGAGAATGGCATGGCTCTCTTTGGTGATGAATATACACATATTCCTACTGTTACAAAAGAGGTATATGATGTTACAGGTGCGGGAGATACGGTCTTAGCTAGCTTAGGTTACTACCTTGAACATCATAATGATATTATAGAAGCTATACACTTTGCAAATACAGCGGCAGCCATTGTTGTAGGAAAGATTGGTAGTGCTACCGTTACTATTGGAGAAATCAATGCAAAAGAGGGTGAGCTAAATTATAATGCTGATTATAAAATAATAGATATTAAACAAATAGCAAATGTTATAGAGAGTTACAAAAGTAATAGCCAAAAAATCGTCTTTACTAATGGTTGTTTTGACATTCTTCATTTAGGTCATGTAAAATATTTACAAAAAGCAAAAGCTTTAGGGGATGTCTTAATAGTTGGTCTAAATTCAAATGACTCTGTAAAAAAACTCAAAGGTAGTAGTAGACCTATAAATGATCAATATGATAGAGCTTACCTTCTAGCTAGCCTACAAGTAGTTGATTTGGTTATCATATTTTCTGAAGATACACCATATAATCTAATACAGACTATCCAGCCAGATATACTAACAAAAGGTGCTGATTACAAAGATAAACTAGTGGTAGGCAGTGATTTAGTCAATGATGTTAGATTAATAGAGCTTGTAGATGGGCGTAGTACCAGCAAAATTATTGAAATTGCCAAAGGAGAAATATGCTAAATAGTTGTCTTGATGAGCATATAATATTAGCAGAGAAGATGAGAAATATATTGCCAGAGATACAAAATGCAGCAAATCTATCCATCACAGCACTAAATAATGGTAAAAAGATTTTACTATGTGGTAATGGTGGTAGTGCCGCTGATGCTCAACATATAGCGGCTGAATTAAGTGGAAGATTCCAAAGAGATAGACAAGCTCTATCTGCTATATCTTTAACTACTGATACATCTGCATTAACTGCTATCGCTAATGATTATGGTTTTGATTATATCTTCTCTAGACAAGTAGATGCATTAGCAGTAGATGGGGATATTCTGATAGCTATCTCTACTAGTGGTAATAGCAAAAATACCATTAACGCTATCTATAATGCCAAACAAAAAGGCTGCAAGATTATTACGCTAACTGGAAAAGATGGTGGACACATGTGTTCTATGGGCGATACCAATATCATCATACCTTCAAATGTAACAGCAAGAATACAAGAGATGCATATTATGTCAGGGCATATGATTTGTGCTATCATAGATAATAATTTTTAGCTACTCCACCATAAAGTTTCTCTTAAATGCATCACTACAGCTTATCTCGTCGTAGCTACCAGATGCTACCACTCTGCCCTTTTCTAGTACTATTACTTTATTGCACTGCTGTATAGTACTTAGACGATGTGCTATTATGATACTTGTGTGTTCTGAGAGTATTCTCTCTAACGCCTGTTGTATTTTTACTTCCGTATTGGCATCTAGTGCAGATGTCGCTTCATCTAGGATGAAAAGAGAGCTACCTCTATACATAGCCCTAGCCATAGCTACTCTCTGTCTCTGTCCTCCCGAAAGTCTATTGCCATTTTCACCTACTATATAGCTATCTCCACCATCAAAAAGAGTTATGAAGCTACACTGAGCATCTTGTAGTACCTGATTATACCTCTTTTTATCCATCTCTCTACCATAGAGTATATTATCTTGGATACTACTATTAAATACACCTGCTGACTGATTGACATAAGATATAGACTCTCTTATATCATCTACCGATAGAGAGTCTATAGGTTGATTGTTTATATATATATCCCCACTTGTAGGCTGAGCCAATCTAGTCAATAGAGAGATAAGAGTACTCTTGCCTGCACCACTTCTACCTACTATAGCTACACTATCTCCTTTTTGTATATCCATAGATATGTTATGCAAGATAGTAGTGTCTTCTATAGAATATGACACCTCATCAAACCCTATATTCTCTATATTATCAATAGCTTCTCCTACACTATTATCCTCTTGAGGTATAGCCAACACCTGCTCTACTCTCTCTACATAACTATTTAGCGTAAATAGGGTAGAGTAGTTCTGTGTAAGATTTTTGATGGGTGCATAGAGCATCATCAGTGCTACCATAAAGGCAAAGAAATCACCAGCGCTCATACTATCATCCACCACAAATCCACCACCAACATATATTACAATTGAGATAGCAGAAGCGATAAAAAACTCCATAAATGGTGACGAAAGTAGCTGATACTTAGCTAATCTTAGCTGATGATGTTCATATCTATCTAGAGAGCTATCAAATCTAGATAACATCTCCTCCTCTCTGCCATAAACTTTGATAAGTTCAAAACTATTTAGAGATTCATTGAGAGTATTAGATATACTAGAAATTGTCTCTTCCGAGTGAGTTGCATGTCTCTTTACTCTCTTGGATAGTATCTTTACAGGTATAATCATCAGCATCCCTACCCCTACTGCATAGAGTGCCAATCTCATATCCGTATATAATATCAAGACAATAAGGGCTGTTACGGTCAAGGAGCTAATTATCAATTGAGGTATAGACTTAGATAGTATATTTTGTATATTCAAGACACTCTGTATCACTATAGAGTTGATATCTCCTGATGTATATACATTCCTAGCACTGTAGTGCCCATTTAAAAGCCTATCATACATCTTGGAGCGAAGTTTATTTGCTATATTTATACCTAGCTTAGCAGTCATATATGAGCTCACAAATCTAGATATTCCTCTAGTCAAAAATAGTAAGATTACAACTATAGGCAAGATAATCAACATCTGTTTATCTTTACTTATAAATATATCATTGAGAATATATTTGAATATATAAGCACTCAAAGCACTAGTAACTGCTACTAGCACCATGGATATAGCTATCGTTATAGCACCTCTTTGATGCTCCTTTAGGTATGGTAGTAAAAATTTCACACCATACATACTATCTAGTCCTGTATCTCTTTTCATACTACTCACTTTTTATCGGTTTCCATCGATTATAGAGCCATAGCCACTGTTTTGGAGACTCTTTTATTTGTTTCTCTATTGCATCATAGTAATCCTGTGTCATAGAGGCAATCTCTAGTATTTTATCATTGTCATTACACCCTTTAGACTCTATAGGTTCACCTACTTTTATCATAAACTGTTCACGATTTACTCTCTCTATAAACATAGGCACAACAATTGGGTTATACTTATTTTTGAGCATCGCTACAGACTTAGTAGCAGCAGTTTGGTGTCCAAAGAAATCTACCACTACACCATTAGGTGGCTGTACCACTTGATCCATTAATAGTGTTACTATTTGATTATTTTTGAGTGCTTTAGCTAGACGCACCATAGAGCCTTTTTGGTCTATCATCTTATTACCATACCTCTGACGAAAGGGGGTTATGATACGGTTATCTATCCAGCTATCAGGTGATCTCTTGACTATATTTGTCACCCCAAAACCACTATAACCCAAGAAATCACCAAATAGCTCCCAATTGGAGTAGTGCCCCGTAATGATGATTACACCACTTTTACTCTGTGATTTCAGGTTCTCCAAATTCTCTTTTGCCTCTTGCATATTGAGTATCATATCCTCTACACCTATCCTATTGGCATGGCATAAAATATACTCAGATATAGTTTTAGATAGCTCATGGTATACATCTAGCCCAAACAGCAACACCTCATCTCTACTTATACTTGGAAAAGCTATTTGGATATTATCATGCATAATTTGTACTCTCTTTGGTTTGAGATGATAGTATCTCATCACTACCCATTGAGAGAG
>Ga0256826_1003047_pt1 | contig 10089 bp, 12 predicted proteins | sample CV79metaG_FD_185975 | JGI IMG/M metagenome (GOLD analysis project Ga0256826, IMG submission 185975) | Hydrothermal vent microbial communities from East Pacific Rise, Pacific Ocean - CV79 | ecosystem: Environmental > Aquatic > Marine > Hydrothermal vents | place: Pacific Ocean: East Pacific Rise... | reverse complement strand
AAATGTGTGAAGAACTTCTTGCAAACACTGTAATTGAAGATTACCAAATTGAGATTTTAGATGTCTAAAAAAGTTGTTATCGTTCAATTCCCTGGAACAAATTGCGAACTTGACACGGAATATGCTTTTAAGAAATTAGGTTGTAAAACTGAAATTATTTGGCACAAAAATAGTGAAATTCCTACCGACACAGATTTAGTTGTGATTCCAGGAGGATTTAGTTACGGCGATTATTTAAGAAGTGGAGCGATTGCAAGATTTTCCCCAATTATGAAAGCTGTTAAAGAGTTTGCTGAAAATGGGAAAAATGTTTTAGGAATTTGCAACGGTTTTCAGGTTCTTGTTGAGTCTCACCTTTTAGATGGAGCGATGAAAAGAAATGATGATTTGCACTTTATCTCAAAACATCACCATTTAAAAGTTGAAAATAGCGAAAACAAATTTTTATCTGAAATGGAAAATGGCGAAATTGTGAATATTCCTATCGCTCATGCGGAGGGCAACTATTTTATTGATGAGGTCGGTTTGTCTGAACTTCAAAAAAATAATCAAATTATTTTAACTTATTGCGATGAAAATGGAAACTCATTAAATCCAAATGGTTCAATTAATTCGATTGCAGGAATTTGTAATAAAAATCGGAATGTTTTTGGTCTGATGCCTCACCCTGAAAGAGCGATGGATTCAATTTTAGGAAGTAGCGACGGAGTGAAAATGTTAGAGGGGTTTTTGAATTAATTTTATGATTCTAAGAATCCTTTTTTTTCTATCTTTAGTTTCAAACCTCATCGGAAATACTAATTTTTATATAAAATATAATAAAGTTCCTGAACGAGTGTATGTTGGACAAATTTTTCCTGTGACAGTCAAAACTACTGTTTTAACAGAGAATTTCGATGATATTCGCTATAAATTTATTGGTGGGCGGGGGGTTCAGAGTTTAAACTCAAAACCTCAACGAGAAAAGGTTGATGAAGATGGGATTGTTTCTGTTTATGATACTTTCTATTTTAAAGCAGTGGATACAACTTTGACTATTCCTAGAATTAATCTGTATTCAGATTATGGATTAGTTGCGCATCTTTCAGGCAGAGTTGTAAGCTCAATCCAATTACCATCGAGTAAAAATTTTTCAGGTATTTTTGCTGATGATTTAGAAATATATAAAATATTGGCAAATCGCTATGATAAAACTCATAATATTTTGACTATGTTTATTCGCGGAAAAATGGCGAATTTAGATAATATTAATTTCGATGAGGTTTATATTAAAAAACAAGATATTCAGACGAAGAAAAGTGGCTCATTTCTAAAAAATAAGATTGTCTATTATGTAGTACTTCCAAATTACTATGATAGATTTACCTTAAAATATTTTAATACTACTCTTTTTACATTTCAAGAGTTTAATAATCCGATAGATGTTCGTGATGATATGGTTACGACGGCTAAAGATTTAAGACCACAAATTATAGATAAAAACAGAAAAATTAAATTATCTATCTCTTTTGCGATTTTAGTTATTTTTGCAATTGTGACTTATTTCTATCGAATTTATATTAATATATTTTTTACTTCTATCAGTTTAATTATTTTAATAGCTTTTTTAATTCCGAGTCCTAATGTTTGTGTAAAAAGTGGTAGTTTTGTAAGAATTCTTCCAATGTTGTCTTCAACTACTTTTCAAACGGTTCAAATAGAAAGTATTTTTGATAAAGTTGCGGAACGAATTACAGAAAAAGGAAAGTTTATTAAAGTTAGATTATCAGAAAGTAGCGAAGGCTGGATAAAGGAAGAAGATGTTTGTAAAGATTAGATTTATTTATGTAATGTTTGTAGTTTTAATATTAATTGGGATTATGATTCCTTTTGTTGCCGTTTTTAAAAAATTTAATAATATTTTTAGGTATTGGACTTCGAGTATGATTTTATTTCTATCTGGAATCAAAACTGAAATTATTGGCAAACCAGATAATAAAACAAATATTTTTATTGTAAATCATAAAAGTATGATGGATATTATGGTTTTAGAAATGGCAACTGGTAAAAAACATAACTTATCTTGGGTTGCTAAAGTTGAACTTTTCAAAATAAAATATTTTGGTTTAGCTCTTTCTCTTACAAATATGATTAGTTTAAATCGAGAAGACCGTAAAGGAATTATTAAACTTTTAAAAGATGTAAAAGATAGAGTTGAAAGCAAAAGAACAATTGCAATTTTTCCAGAGGGAACTCGATACCCAAAAAATGATTTTTTACCTTTTAAAAGTGGGGCTGGAATTATTGCAAATAAGTTAAAATTAAGAGTTCAACCTGTTGTTTTAGTCAATACAGAATCTTTTAAAAATATGAAAGTTATCTTTTTAGATTCCTTTGATGCTACAAAAGAAAAAGATTGGCTTCAAGATAGTAGAACAGAAATGTTCAAAGTATTTTTAGAGAATAAAAATATAACTAAATAGAGATTATCGGGTCAAGCCCGATAATGATAATAGTCTGTCATCTTCGTGCTTAACACGGAGAACTACTAATTTCTATTCATTTGTAAATTTCTAATATTTTGCCATAATAGAATCAAAATCGTTCCAACTAGTTTTTTTTCTATTTGCTAAAATATTATCAATATATCTTGCAAACATATCAGTTTCAATATTGACTCTTGTTCCAATTTTATAATTTCTAAAAATTGTATTTTCCATTGTATGTGGGATAATTGTTAAACGAACTACCTCATCAGAAATATCATTTATTGTTAAGCTAACACCATCAACAGAAATACTTCCTTTTGGAATAATTAGATGAGATGATTTTGTACCAATTAAAATAAATATATTATAACTGTTTCCAAATTTTTCAACTTTTTTAATAGTTCCTATTATATCAATATGTCCTTGAACGATATGACCTTCAAATCTATCTCCCATTTGCATTGCGGGTTCAATATGAACTTCATTTTGATAATTTTCAGTTGCTAAAATATTTTCACTTTCAGGTGAAAGTTCTACAGAAAAGCTATTTTTATCTAATTTTACAACGGTTAAACAAGCTCCATTTACAGAAATGCTATCTCCAATATTTGGTTTATATTTTGCTTGAATTGTCAGAAGAGAATTTTGAAAACTTTTTACTTTTGCGATTTCCCGAATTAATCCGCTAAACACGATAAGTTCCTTTGTCATTTTTATAAAGAACTTTACTTACAAGCTCTTTATTTCGTTGTTTTAAATATTCATACTCTTTATTAAGTTCAACTTGGTCAATTTTAATATATTCAGCTCTTTTTTCAGATAATTCAATTTGAGAATTTATAGATTCTAATTCTTCCATTTTGTCCAAAATAGATTCTTCTATATTCTCTTCTATATTTTTGATTCTTATTTGTAAAATATCTTTAGAGAGTTTTGTTTTTTTTAACAGTTTAGTTTGATAAATTGTAGCAATTGAAAGAACAATTAACAATACTGATAATATTATTACAGTCATAATTATTTTCCTTTTTTACATTTCAGATATTTATTTTTATACCATATATATCCTAAAGATAATTTGTGCCGTTGCTCCTCTTCATTTTCCTTGTCAATTTTATTCATTCTGACAAGTTCTGTAAATTCAGCAGAAATTTCTTGATTTTTTTGGTCACTAAGAAATAGTTCATCTTCAAGGTTTGTAATAGAATTTAAATATTTGTTAGTAGAATTATTATAATCTTGAATAGATTCTAATAAATTATGATTTTGGATTTGAAGAACTTCATTTTTTTTAATTAATAGCTTTGCCTCATTTTCAAAATAACTGTTTTTTGTTGAAAGATTTATATAAGAAAAAACAAGAGGTGTAAATACTGTTAAAGCTAATCCGATAGATATAACTTCAGATTTATATTCTAAAAAAAGATTTTTGACCTTTTTAAAATAACTCTCTTTTATTTCAATAGTTGCCCATTCTTCAGGATTTTTGATAAACATATTATGAGCAAATTTATCTAATATTTTTCCGACAGCTAAAGATATATGAGCTTGTTCAATATTTTGCAAAGTAATATATGAAAAATAACTAAATATAATATCAGTATTTTCAGGAAAAATTTCACTTAATAAAAATCTTTTAAGTTTAAATTCAAAAACAGGATTAAATTGATATTCTATTAAAATATCGTTATTTAAATCTTTTACTTCGTGTTGAGTGAAAATTTCACCAAATCGATAACTAGGCTTCTCATTTACATTTACATCAAATTCAAACTTAACTTCATAAATATCCAATAGAGATTCAACTGCAAACATAATTTGCATATAATCAGCTAAAAAACCAAATTTTGTTTCTTGACTATCTAAAATAATAAAGTTTAATTTGTCTATTAAATCTTCGTTATTAAATAAAAATAGAGTTGCTAATTTTCTTAAAATTATCTCATCACTTGAAACTAGAAGAAATGAATTTCTAATTTCTCTATTTTTATTATCAAATCTATTACTTTGAATATCTGTTGCAAGAAGAAAAAGTTCATTATTTTCAAACTTTCCAATAGTTACAGAAAACTCATCATTTAATGGCAAATTTGAAATCTCTTTTGTTTGCCACCAATTTTTACTTACAGATATTGAACTATCATCAGCTATATTAAACCATTGATAATCTTTATCAAAACTTCTGGTATTTAAATATATTCTCATTTAAAAAACTCCAAATATTATATAAGAAATTATATCTTTTTAAATTTAAAGAGATTGTAAATTAGAGGCTGACTAAATAGAAAATATACAACCGAATCTAATTAGAAGAGATCTCCGTGTCAAGCACGAAGATGACAAGTTATTATTATTTAGTTTTAGATAATTATATAAGTTAGAAGATCTCCGTGTCAAGCACGAAGATGACAAGTTATTATTATTTAGTTTTAGATGATTATATAAGTTAGAAGATCTCCGTGTCAAGTACGAAGATAACAGGTTATTATAATTATTTGGCTTTACTAGAGAATTATATAAATTAAAATATCTCTGTGTCAAGCACGAATATGACGGGTTATTGTCATTATCGGGCTTGACCCGATAATCTATATTTAGTTAATTCCCAAATATGTAGTAATCCTGAACTTGTTTTGTAAAAACTAACTTCACCTTGAAATAAATAATATTTATGTCCTAATATTTGAAATATAAGAATTTATGTGATTTTTTTTGTTAAAATTATAAAAGTAAAAGGTGTTTTAATGGTTAATAGAAAAGATTTAGAAAATTATATAAAAAATATTCCACCAGCTCCTGATATTCTGAAAAGAACTATTGAACAAGTTCAAAAGCAGGAATTAAAGAAAGCTGGAGATATTGCAAAACAAGATATTATTCTTCTGAAATATATGCAAAATTTAATAAATAAACCAATTTATGGGTTTAAAAATAAAATCACAGATATTACACAGATTTTTACAATCTTAGGAGCTGATTTAATTTATGAGCTTTTGCATCATTATCTTTTATCTTTATTATCTCCGAAAAAATGGCATATTTTTAATTTAAATGAAAGCTCCTTTAATGAACTTCAAGCCAACCTAAGTTTTTATTGGGGTAAAGTTTTAGAATATGAGAAAATAAAAGATAAAGAAGTTTTATCAGCAATTTCTCTAGTGCCATCGGCGATAATTGTTTGTGATGAGTTATTCCAAAACTCAATTCAGGAGCTTGATATTTTAAGTGATTCTTCCATTATTGATTATGAATTCTTACTTTATCGATTAACAAAAGTGCATCTTAAAAGGTTAAGTATTAAAATTGGTAAATATTGGGAATATCCTAAAAAATCTTTAGATATTATTGAAGCATCGTCAAAAACAACTAAAATAACTGATAGTCAGACAATCCGCTTAGGTCAATGGATTCATCTTATTTTATTCTATGTTTTAAGCAAACCAATTTTTATCAATACAAATTTAAATAGTTTTATAAAATTTGATATTGATTATATTCAACCCATTTACGGAGATTTTGAAAATGCATTGGGAGAATATTTTTAATTATGAAACCAATATTACGAAAACGAATTGCCACTTTTTACCCTCAAGGTTTTATCGACACAACAAATGCATACTTTATAATTACAGATGATGAGATTAGAAAGTTAATTCCTAAAGATATTAGAATGGTTCTTATATCTTTAAAACGAGTTGTATTTTTTAATATTAATGGAATCACAATTTTACTTGAAAATATGAAAAAAGTTCAAGAGCAGAAAAAATCCCTTATCATTGGGTTTTGTGATTATAATTCTATGCAATATGAAACAATTCGACGATTTTATGAAAAAAATATATATTTTTCTTTATATACCACTTTTAAAATTGCTACTCTTTTCACAACTCCGAGTGTTGCCCAAGAGTCTATTTTAGTTTGGAATGAAAATTATGAACAAAGAAATCTACAAAGTATTGAACTTTTTGAGCGAGGCTACAATCCTATTGTCGCTCATCGGAAACGAGATTTTTTAGAGCACTTAAAGAGAGAGGGAGCTTATGATGATATTGTAAAAGATACTTATATAGGCTCAATTGGAACTGTTCCTTTTGCGCGGGTCAGCGGAAGTTCCATCATATATACTTTAACAGGCTATCTTGATGCTTCAATAGATAATCAGTTTGATTATGCCTATCATAAAAAAGCAATTAGAACAGGATTTAAACTTTTTATCTTTGATATGAAAAATATTATCTCAATGAATGTTAAAGTTATTAACTTTTTTGAAAGATTGATTTTAGATTTAAAAGAGTTTGAGGGCACTATTTGTGTTGTAAATCTTAAAGAAGTATCAACTTTAGAGAAAATAAAAATAGAGTTGGAAAATATAGGAGTTCAAATATTTCCAACTCTTGATACTCTATTAAATGATAAAGCTCTTCTTTCAGATTTAGGCGGAATTATCAAAGAAGACCATACTCAAGGTAAAACAGTCACAAAAGAATTAATTCATCATCTACCGAGTTTCATAAATGCTACGGTTTCTACACTTGAAATGATGCTAGGAGTTACCGCAGTTAAAGCTGGAAAAATTACAATCAAGAATTTAGAAGTTGATAGTAAGGAGACCCAAAAACTTGCAAGTTCTATCGGTTTTTATGGAGATATTGAGGGTATTATTATTCTAGTTTTTCCTTTTGCCTTGGCTAAAAAAAGTTGTAGTATGATGATTGGTGAAGATATAAATAATCTAGCTGAAGTTTTAGATTCACTTGCTGAATTTGTAAATGTTATTGCAGGTAGAGTTAAGACTCATTTAACAGACCAAGATTTAGGAGTTTCAATTACACTGCCGAGAACCTATTCCTCTGTCGATGAATTACTTTCGACTCTCTCTTTAAATAAAGGAGTTCAGGTGGATTTAAACTTTAATCAAGAACCTTTTACTTTCTTTCTAACTATATAATTTAAATTAGATCTCCGTGTCAAGCACGAAGATGACAGGTTATTATCATTATCAAGCTTGACTTAGTTGGGACTGACTAAATAGAAAAAAAATTAGCAAGTAGAAAATTTAAAGTAGCTCTTCGTATCAAGCACGAAGATGACGGGCTATTGTCATTATCGGGCTTGACCCGATAATCTCTATTTAGTCAGTTTCATAATTTTTAGATACAATCGCTACAAAACAAAGGAGATAAAATGGTAGAAGTTAAAATGGCTAAAATGTGTGGCTGTGCAAAAAGAGCTAAAATTGAAGAGGTTCAAACTTTTGAAACTATGGATATTGCTTTAGAATCAGCAAATAATTTAGCTGATAAAATGAACAAAACATTTTGTCAAAAACATAACTTTCAAGTAACTGAGGAAAATTCAAATCTAGTTATTCAAATTGCATCAAATAGATAGATGAAACACTCTTTAACAATATTAGATAAGTTTCTGCACTCTTTCCGAGAACTATTTATTTATCACCACGATTCTTTAGAGTTTAGAGCAAAAATCTACACTCTTCCAATTGTGGCAAATATAGATAATGGAGATTGTGAATTAGGGAAACTTGATAATATTGTTGAAGAAATATATCCAGAATCATTACGACGGCAAAATGCCTTGATTTTAACTATTAAAGAATATATTGATAAAGTTAATAAACCAAATGGATTAGGAATTGACGAATTAATTTTGGATATTGAGAAATCTATCAAGCAAGAAAAACGATTTATTCATAAAATAAATATGACACATTTTTCTGAAATTGCATCTTGCACTTTAGATAATGAATCTTCAATTTACCAACAAAGAATCTTTGACTTTCTGGAAAAACTAAAAAAAAATAATAAATAAAATATAAATTGGATTTAAATGATAAGCAAAAAATTCAAAGTTACACAAAAAAATATTCCAAAAGCTGTAAGCGAAATTCTTGCTATTATAAATAGTTCAAGTGCCATTATTCTACTTTCAGGAAATTTAGCTTCAGGTAAAACAACTTTTGTAAAAGAGTTTGTAAAATATTTTGAAATTAACGATGAGGTAACTTCTCCTACTTTTACTCTCCAAAATATCTATGGAACAGATATCTATCATTACGATATTTATCAAAAAACTTTAAATGAATTTATACAATTAGGACTTTTTGAATCTTTATCTGACTCAGGTTATCACATAATTGAGTGGGGAAATTTAGAATTTGCCTCAATTCTTACAAAATATGGATTCTCATTTTTTCATATTAAAATAATTAATAACGACGACTCTTACCGAATTTATCAAGTGAGTAATAAATGGCAACTTTAATTGCTCAAAATTTGCAAAAAATTATAGGTGAAAAAACTATTGTTGCCGATGTTTCTCTTGAAGTCAATTCAGGCGAAGTTGTAGGTTTGCTAGGTCCAAATGGTGCAGGAAAAACTACAACTTTTTATATGATTTCAGGACTTCTTCCTGCTACTTCAGGTCGAATTATTTTAAATAATAAAGATATTTCTTCTTATCCAATTCATAAAAGAGCTAAAGCTGGAATTGGGTATTTGCCTCAAGAATCTAGCATTTTTAAAGATTTGACAGTAGAGGAAAATATATTATTGGCTGGAGAAGTGTCGATCAAATCTAAAAATATTCGAGATAAACGAGTTGAGGAACTCTTGCAACTTTTTAATATTGAACCTATCCGCCATAATAAAGGAGTTTCATTAAGTGGTGGAGAACGGCGACGGGTTGAAATCGCCCGAGCTTTAGTAAATGCCCCAAAATTTTTACTTTTAGATGAACCTTTTGCAGGTGTCGATCCTATCGCGGTTAATGATATTCGAAAAGTTATTTCTCAACTCACATCTATTGGAATCGGTGTGTTAATTACTGACCATAATGTCCGCGAAACTTTGCAAACTTGCCATAAAGCTTATGTGATTAAATCTGGACATTTATTAGCTTATGGCACAGCTGAAGATATTGCAAAAGATCCATCAGTCAAAAAATATTATTTAGGTTCTGATTTTATTCTCTAAAATTGACTTTGCCTTAATTTTTAGTTACCGTGGTTTGTCATCTTTGTGCTTGATACGGATTTACTATTTATATTACACTCAAATTTTTTATGATTTTATCAGGCTTTTCTAATTCAGAGAATTGCTTGACCTCATCAAGATTCTTAATTTTTCCGCTTAGAACTAAAATAGTTTTCATACCCAAATTTTTTGCACCAACTAAATCACCTTTTAAATCATCGCTGATAATTGTGATTTTTTTGAAATCATTCCCATTCAACATATTTAAAGCTTTTTTGTAGAAAATATCGCTCGGCTTTCCGATAATCTTATAATTTCGACCTGTTGCAAATTTTATCATTTCCAAAATTGCACCAACTCCGACATATCTTTTATTCTCTTTTGAATAAATTGAGGTTCCGTGCATTCCTACTAATTTTGCTTGTGGATTTTGTAACAGAGTTTCGATAATTTCTGAATAATCTAGGTGTGAATAATCGTGCTTGACACCTAATAAAACTGTTTTTGGTTTTTTGCAAGAAGTTTGATAATCTCGCTTTTTCAAAATATCTAAAAATTGATGTACTCCAAAAGCTAAAAGTTCTTTTGAGTCTAAGATAAAATCTAAAATCATAAGAGGGTCAAGATAT
>Ga0256826_1003046_pt1 | contig 10094 bp, 7 predicted proteins | sample CV79metaG_FD_185975 | JGI IMG/M metagenome (GOLD analysis project Ga0256826, IMG submission 185975) | Hydrothermal vent microbial communities from East Pacific Rise, Pacific Ocean - CV79 | ecosystem: Environmental > Aquatic > Marine > Hydrothermal vents | place: Pacific Ocean: East Pacific Rise... | reverse complement strand
ACTTTACAATAAATTTTGATGAACAGTTAACAGTTTTAGTAGCGACAAATGGAAAAGGGAAAACAGCTATTTTAGATGCTATTGCTGTGGCTTTTGGAACATTTGTAAATGCTACAGGATTAGCAAGAGGTAAAGCATTTTCGAGAGAAGATGTTCTACAGTTTACTCCAAGAAATACTTTAGTTAAAACAGTTGAAGAAAAATACCCACTTACTCTAAGAGCCAAAGGTTCTATCGATAATCAGGATATAGACTGGTCAAGAGAGATTAAAACCCCCAAGGCTAGTACAACTACAAAAGACACAAAACCATTAATCAACTATGGAACAAAGATACGAGAACTTGTTACCCAAGACAATGACAACATTTTACCCTTAATCTCGTACTATGGAACAGGTAGACTATGGGCTCAAAAACGAGCAACTAAAAGTAAAAAATTAAATGAAACAAGCCGTTTAAGTGGATATATAGACTGTTTAGATTCACTTTCTAACTATAAAGCTTTTAAGTCATGGTATGAATATATATGTAAATCAGAACTTGAGATGAAAATAGAAGCAATTGAAAAAGAGTCTAATAACCCACCACATAATGAGTTTGAAGATATACGCAAAGCTTTACAAAAAGCAGTTAATCAAGTGATACACAACAACAGTGGTTGGCACGATATAGTCTATAGACAAAAAGCTAAAGAAATCATCATGGATCATTCTGAACATGGAGAACTTTCCGTTGCTCAACTGAGTGATGGTATAAGAAGTATGATAGGTCTAGTAGCAGATATAGCATACAGAACGATAAAGTTAAACCCTCATCTTAAAAATGCTCCAGAAAAAACATCAGGAATAATCTTAATAGATGAAATAGATATGCACCTCCACCCAAAATGGCAACAAACTGTTTTACCAGACATGATGAAAGCATTTCCAAAAATGCAGTTTATTGTAACTACACACAGTCCACAAGTTCTATCTACTGTTAAGAAAGAGCAGATAAGAATTTTAGATAATAACAAAGTGACAACTCCATCTTCTTCTAGTTTTGGAGAAGATAGTTCAGTACTGTTATCTGAGATTATGGATATTTCATCTTTTCCACCACTACTAATAGTAGAAAAAAGAGATGAATATCAAGACCTTGTAGAAGATAGAGAGTATGATACTAGCCATGCTAAAGCATTACGAAAAGAACTAATAAATAATTATGGAGAAACAAATATTTTTATTATTCAAATGGATATGTTAATCCATAAATTTGAAGCTATGAAAAAAGTTGGAAAATAGATGCATAAGCTACAAAGACCTGTAGAACCAGATGAGTTAATTCGTGCGAGAAAAGCATATCATGGACAAACCTCTCAGGCTGAAGCTTGGGAAAAATTCAATAAAGATGAAGTTCGAAAAGAACTTAAAAAAGCTCAAAATAGTTTATGTGCTTATTGTGAAATTGCTCTAACTGATAATACACATATAGACCATTTTAAACCTAAAAAATTAGATAGAGAATTGACTTTTGATTGGGATAACCTTGTACTTTCATGTGATGCAAAAGACTCTTGTGATATTAAAAAAGATAATAATTTTCAAAGCTACTGGGTTAACCCTTATGAGGATGACCCAAAAGAAATGTTTACTTTTCGTATAAATGGTAAAATCAAAGGTGTAACCGAAGATGCAAACAAAATAATCGAAGATTTTGGATTAGATAGTATTAGATTGAAAAAAAAGAGAAGTAGCCTGCTTTCTTTTTTAACTAAAGAGTTACTAAGTGATCCTGTTAATTTAGAATATTATAAAAACATGGACTATAAGATGTTTCCTACTGCACATGCACAAATTATTAAAAAATTGGGTGGAGAATAAAATGACCAAATTAGATGGAAAAAGTTTAGATATCGTGAGCGAAAATATAGAAAAATTAAAAGAGCTATTCCCTGAAGTGTTTTCAGAGGGTAAAATAGACTTTACTAAACTACAAGAAGAACTAGGAGCATTTACCGACAAAGAAAATGAACGCTATAACTTCACTTGGAACGGAAAACAAGAAGCCAAACGCATAGCTCAAACGCCATCTACTGGAACACTTAGACCTTGTAAAGAGGAGTCTAAAAACTGGGACACCACACAAAACCTCTACATAGAGGGCGATAACCTTGAAGTACTTAAACTTCTTCAAAAGTCTTACCACAAAAAAGTGAAGATGATATACATAGACCCACCTTACAACACAGGTAAAGATTTTGTGTACAAAGACAACTTTAGAGACAACATCAAAAACTATATGCAACTGACAGGGCAGATAGATAGCGATGGGAACAGACTCAGTACAAATAGCGATACAAATGGTAGGTATCATAGTGATTGGCTCTCTATGATGTACCCACGTTTGAAATTGGCTAGGAATCTTCTTAAAGATGATGGGGTTATTTTTATAAGTATTGATGGCAATGAAGTAGCCAATCTTAGAAAACTTTGTGATGAAATATTTGGGGAGGATAACTTTTTATCTGAATTAATTTGGAGTTTAAACTCAGGAACACAGGCTGGATATTTCACAAGGTCACATGAAACGATTTTAGTTTATACTAAAAATAATTTAAATATATCATCATTTAAGGACTTTTCAGGAGGAACAATTAAACATGGTGCTTTAAAGAAAATTTCTAAAGTGAATCCTTCAAGTGATTTACTCTTTCCTAAAGGTTGTATTAAATGTGAAAATGAAAATTCTTTATTTACAGGAACTATTGGGGGTTCAGAAAAACAATTTATCAAAGGTGAAATGAAATTTGTAAATGGAATTTTAAATAATGATGTCATTATTGAAGCTGGTTGGGCTATGAAAAATCAAGTTTTATCTTGGATTCATGGTCAAGAAACTTATGATTCCAAAGGTCAAAAAGTTTTAAGGTTTTATTTTAATAGTCAAGGTATTTTATTTTATGAAAAAGAACGGGGGACACAACATCCAAAAACTGTATTATTATCAGAGAATGTAGGTAATACTAAAAGGGGTGGTCAAGATTTTTTAGAACTGTTTTCAGAAAAAATAATGGATTTTCCTAAACCTGTAAAGTTAATTGCATTTTTAACATCACTGATAGCACAAAATAAAAACGACTTAGTACTTGACTTTTTCTCTGGTTCTGCAACCACGGCAAATGCTATCATAAAGCTTAATGCTGAAGATGATAAAAATAGAAAATATATTATGGTGCAAATACCTGAAAAAACCAAAGATGAAGAGTTTCCAACTATTTGCGAAATAGGAAAAGAGCGCATACGAAGAGCTGGAGAAAAGATAATAGCAGACAACCCAGACAAAGACCTCTCAAACTTAGATATAGGCTTCAAAGTCTATAAACTAGATAGTTCAAACATAAAAGAGTGGGATAGTGATTTTGATAATCTTGAAATAAACCTACTTGATGCAGTAGATAATATCAAGAGTGATAGAACAAGCGAAGACTTACTCTATGAAATCCTTTTAAAATATGGCTTAGACCTAACCCTCCCAATAGAAGAATTAACTATAGAGGGTAAAACAGTCTACAACATAGGCTACGGAGCATTAGTAGTCTGCCTAGATGACAACATAACCATAACAGTAGTAGAAGCCATAGCCGAGTTCATAAAAGAACAAGTAGTCTATGACGACGAAAAGAAAAAACGCCATGCAAGAGTAGTCTTCAAAGATAAAAGTTTTGCCGATACAAATGTGAAGACTAATGCTATACAAGTGCTGAAACAGTTTGATATTGATGAAGTTGTGAGTATTTAAAGATGGGACATATAAAAAAATTAGAAGAATATTTAACCAATGAGGATACAGGTTATTTAACCCAAAACATTAGTAAGGGTAAAGTTCTTATGCTTTCAGGTGTATGGGGAAGTGGTAAGACTCATTTTTGGCAAAAACATATAATAGAGAAACTTGAAGATAATATATTTATAAGCCTATATGGGAAGACATCTATTAAAGATATAGAAAATGAAGTTCTTGTTAAAGCATACTATCGAAGTATAGGTAGGGATAATGAAGAAAAAGACATTATAGAAAAATTTTCTTCTACATTTTCTATGGTTTCTAAATCAATAGATGCTATTCTTGGTACAAAAATTAATGAAATAAAAAATGATGTGAATCAAATAAACAATAATCAAAAAAATGACAAGGCTAAAGAATTTATAACTAATGGTTTAATTATATGCTTTGATGATTTTGAAAGAAAGTCAACTAATATTAATTTACAAGATTTGTTTGGATTTATCACCAATTTAGCATTACAATATGAAGCACGAATAACTATTATACTAAATAGCGATGTTTTTAGTGGAGAAGATAAAAAAGTATTTGCTAATGTAAAAGAGAAATCAGTATCTAAGTATTTATCTTTTTCACCTACTAGTAATGAATTATTTGACATCATATTTGAAAAATATGAGCAATTAAATAGTCATAGAGATACTTTAAAAGAAACATTTGAAAATGTCAATATAGTAAACGCAAGGATTTTTACACAGGTTCTTGATAATACACTAGAATGGATAGAATTAGATAAACCTGTTGATGAAAAAACTTTAAGATTACTAGTTTTGGTAAACATCAATTTTATTTTAAATCATCAGATATATGAAACAGAAGTTAAAGAAGAAGATACAAGCAAACCTAGTTATGATCTAATGAATGGTGGTATGAATAGCCATAATCCCAAATATAGTAATAGGATATATTACAAAGTTAAGTATACTGAACAGATACCTAAAAACATAGAAGAACATCTTAATACTGATATTTATGATGAGAATATTATTGATACAATAAAATTTAATATTGCGATAAAAGAAAAAGAAAATGCTACAAAATCAGGCAAGGCAGATAATAGTCAAGCATTGTTTAACTATATAGATAATAGTATTTTACATATAAAGAGTTTACATTTTATGCAATGTTTTAAAATCAATCAGTATTGTGATTCTATGGATATAAAGGAATATTATGCTGATAAAACCGATGAGATTAGAATATTTAATAAAATAAATGATTTCATTGAAACTGGTATGATTTGATGTTGAATTATATCTACTCTAATGAATTAACATTACCCATAAAAGAATGGACAACTGAGGTAAAAACAGCATATAATATGGGCTTAACTATATTAAAGTCAGTGATAAAGAGAAAGCAAAAAAACAATGCTATACAAGTGTTGAAACAGTTTTATATTGATGAAGTTGTGAGTGTATAGATATGATTAGAAGTCTAGAAATAAATAATATAGCAACATATAATCCAAATGTGTCTATTGATAATTTAAAAAAAATAAACTTTTTCTTTGGTTACAATGGTTCAGGTAAATCAACTATTGCAAGATATTTATATGATTTATCACTTGAAACAACTCAGCAAGATTCAAAGTTTGGTAATTGTCGTCAAGATGGTTATGATAGTAATAATCACGAACTATTGATATTTAATGATGATTTTACAAAGAGAAATTTTATCCAAAACAATACTCTAAAAGGTGTATTTTCTTTAAATGAGATAAATGATGATATTGATACACAAATTAAAGATATTGAAAAATCAATTAAAGATTATCAAACAAGAGAGATAAATAAAAAAAATCTAAAAATAAATATTAATAATGATAGAGATAAAAATGAAAAAGAGTTATTAGACAACTGCTGGAAAGCAAGAGATGAGTTTAATACATTTACAAAACTTGGAATTGAAAACAAAACTAAAAAAAATAATTTATCAAAACTAAAAGATTATATAAATAAGTTAGAAAATATTCATACATTGGAAGAATTATCAAATCAATATCAAAAACTTTATGAAAAAGAATTACAAAACTTAAATAAAAATATTGATATAAAATTGTATAAAAGAACTAGAAAGTTAGAAATAAATCTTAAAAAGCTTTTGTCAGAAGTTATTGTAGGTAATGATGATGTTGATATCGCTAATTTGATTAATAAATTAAATTCTAAAAATTGGATACAAGAGGGTAAAAAATATTTAAATACTACAGATAATATTTGTCCATTTTGTCAAAAAGAGACAATAGATGATAATTTTAAAAATCAATTAAATGAAATATTTGATGAAACCTACACAGAAAAAATAAAAAGTATAGAAAATATTAAAATAGAATATAAAAGTTTGATAAATCAATTTTTAACAAATATTTCAGATATTCAAAAAGTTTTTAATCCAACTAATAAAGTTCTTGATATTTATCAGAATTTAGAAAAACTATTAAAAGAAAATATAAAAACTATTGAAGCAAAAATACTAAATCCAAATGAAAAGAAAACTATTTTATCTATTAACTCTATTAAAAATGATTTATCATCAATCAACAAAGATATTAAAGATAATAATAAGCTGTATGAAGCATTGGATGAAAATAAAAAATCTTTTATAGAACAAACTTGGGTATATATGGCAAGTAGATGTAAAAGTGATATAGAATTATTTGAGAAAAAAGAAAAAAGATATGAGCAAATTATAAAAAAAGCAGATGAATTTATAAATAATTTTAAAAACAAAGTTATTGAATTTAAAGAGAAAATTGAAAAATTAAGAAAACAAACAATTAATACAAAAGAAGCAGTTGAAAATATAAATCAAGTATTACAAAATTCAGGGTTTAATGGATTTGAAATAGATGAAAAAAATATAGAAAATAATATATCTCAATATTATTTAAAACGAGTTAATAGTGATGATAGTGAAGTCTTTGAAACTTTGAGTGAAGGTGAAAAGAACTTTATATCATTTTTATATTTTTATCAGTTATGTATAGGAACAGATAACATAGCACAAAATAGCTCAAAGCAAAAAATTATAGTGATTGATGATCCAGTTTCAAGTTTGGATAGCAGAGTTTTATTTATTGTTTCTACACTAATTAGAAATCTTATGCAAAGAAAAGCCAATAAGCCAAATAGTGAAAAAAAAGAGTTTAAAAATGAAAATATAATCCAGTCTTTTATATTTACCCATAACTTATATTTTTATAAAGAAGTAACCTTTGAACAACGGTTAATATGTACAGATATTAATCATTATAAAATTGTAAAAATCAATAATATTACTAAAATAGAACAAACAAATGAAAAAACTTTTGATGATTATTCTTTAATGTGGGAAAGTTTAAAAGATATTAAAACAAATTTATCAAATAATAAATCAATGAATATTTTTATTGCAAACACTATGAGAAGAATTATAGAAAGCTATGTAAATTTTATTGGCATAGGAAAAAATCCTTGGGCGAGTTTATCTGATGAAGATATTGACAATATGAATTATGATATAAAATCGGCATTTATATCAATGATAAATGATGAAAGTCATAAAATAGGTGCTTTAGATAATATATATTATCAACGAATTATAAATGAAGAACCGACTATATTATTCGATATATTCAAGGAAATATTTGATGATATAGGTATTGAACATTACAACTCAATGATGAATATAGGAGACTAATATAATGCCAACTAAAACAACCATAAAATGTCCAAACTGTAATGCAGATATAGATGTAAACGATATACTTTACCATCAATTAGAAGATGAGTTAAAACAGAAAAACCTTGCTGAACAAAATAAACTTCAAGAAGAGACAGCGAAGAAAGAGCAAGAGTTTAAAAAAGCTAAAAAAGATTTAGAAACGCAACAAGAAGCTATAAAAGAACAGCAAGAGAAGTTTGATGAAGAACTAAAAAAAGCGACACAACTACAACTCAAAGTTGAGAAACAAAAGCTTCAAGAGAGTATTAAAAAAGAGTTAGAAGAAGAACAAAGTGAATCTATAGCACTACTTAAAAAAGAGCTTGATGAAAAGTCAAACCAAGTTAAAGAGTTAAACAAAAGTAAGGCAGAGATAGAAAAGCTAAAGCGAGAAAAAGAAGAGATAACTTCAAAGGTTCAAGCCCAAGCAGAGATAGCACTTACTTCACGACTTCAAGAAGAAAAACAACGCATTCAAAAAGCTTCAGATGAGCAAAATGAACTTAAGCTAAAAGAAAAAGATAAACAACTTGAAGATCAAAAGAGACTTATCGAAGAGATGAAGCGAAAATCTGAACAAGGAAGTATGCAACTTCAAGGGGAAGTTCAAGAGTTAGCTATAGAAGAGTATTTGGCAGACAAGTATCCTTTTGATGTTATAGAAGAGATTAAAAAAGGTGCTCGTGGTGCGGACTGTATTCAAATAGTACATACAAGAGAAGTTCAAAACTGTGGAAAGATTTACTATGAGAGCAAACGTACTAAAGATTTTCAAAAAACTTGGATAGAAAAGTTTAAAGCAGACATGCGAGACAAAGGTGTGGACGTTGGTGTACTCGTAAGTGAAGTCCTACCATCAGGTATGGATAGAATGGGTTTAGTAGAGGGTATTTGGATATGTACTTTTGAAGAGTTTAAAGGTTTATCTAGTGTACTAAGAGAAGGTGTCGTCAAGATACATCATGCAAAAAAGAGTGAAGAAAATAAAACCGATAAAATGAGTCTACTTTATGGCTACCTTACAAGTACAGAGTTTAGCATGCAGATAGAAGCAATAGTTGAAGGTTTTACAACGATGAAGAGTGATCTCGAAACTGAAAAACGCTCTATGGCTAGGATTTGGAAACAGAGAGATAAGCAGATAGATAAGGTTCTTGAGAATACTATTGGGATGTATGGTTCTATAAAAGGTATAGCTGGTAATGCGATAGGTAATGTTAAGGCTTTGGAATTGCCTTATAGTAGAGCTGAAGATGAAGTGTAAAGTGGTTGAAAAATAAATAATGAGTATAAAAAACAATATTCTAAAGTTAGAGAACAATGAGATAAAAACAATACATGCATCCAGAACAAGCTATCAAAGTAATTTAGCTGTATTTGAAATATGTAAGATATTCTTTGAAAGAAATAATGAAACTAAAACAAAGATAGTTAGGAGTGCTTTACTTGATGAAATTAATGAAGTATTAGAAAAAGATGATGCAAGTGTAAAAAACAGACTAAAAAAAGTAGCTATAACAGCAAGTAAATTTTTAGGTTATAAACTTTCTCATAAAGATCTATTTTATAATCGAATAGAAGATATCACAAATCTATTAGAATACATTAGTAATCAGCAAAATAGCAGTAGCCAAAATTTAGGGAGTACAACTTTTCAAGATGTTCGTTCACAAATTCAACTACATTTGAAAATTAAGGATAACTCCAAAAAAGTTTTTAATGAAAATATTTCTGCTTTAATAATCAAATTAAAAGATCAATATCACATTAAATATGCAAGTGATTATACAGAATTTGAAGAGTTAACCAAAAGTATTATGGAACTATCAGAAGAAGACTGGAAGATACTTGTAAAAAAAAGGGCAATGAGGGATAAATGAAAATACAATTTGAAAGTAACCTAGACTACCAAGACAGAGCAATAAGCTCAATAGTAGATATATTTGAAGGTCAAGAGATTTGTCAAAGCAACTTTAGTATTGTTAGACAACACTCAAAAGGTCAAAAAACTACAGCTGATTACGATGACTTAGGTATAGGGAATAGACTTGAACTTTTAGACGATGAAATCCTATCAAATGTTCAAAACATTCAACTTCGTAACGGACTACCTCAATCTAAAAAACTTAACAGTATGGACTTCTCAATAGAGATGGAAACTGGTACTGGAAAGACCTATGTTTATTTAAAATCTATATTTGAGTTACATAAACGCTACGGTTTTACAAAGTTCATAGTAGTTGTCCCATCTATCGCCATTAAAGAGGGAACTAAGAAGACTTTAGAGATTACGAGTGAGCATTTTAAAACTCTTTTTGATAATGTCAATTATGATTCATTTGTATATGACAGCTCAAACCTTGAACAAGTTCGTGATTTTGCTACAAGTAGTGATATTCGAATAATGGTTATAAATATTGATGCATTTAGAAAAAGTTTCAGTGATCCGAGTAAAGATACAAAAGCAAATATTATACACAGACAAAACGATAGACTCAATGGGCAGAGACCTATTGAGTTTATCGCTTCTACTAACCCTATACTCATTATAGATGAGCCACAGA
>Ga0256826_1003045_pt1 | contig 10095 bp, 3 predicted proteins | sample CV79metaG_FD_185975 | JGI IMG/M metagenome (GOLD analysis project Ga0256826, IMG submission 185975) | Hydrothermal vent microbial communities from East Pacific Rise, Pacific Ocean - CV79 | ecosystem: Environmental > Aquatic > Marine > Hydrothermal vents | place: Pacific Ocean: East Pacific Rise... | reverse complement strand
ACGAGTCGCAGTAAAAACCACGGTCGCAACCAATTCAAGAATTGACACTTGCATCTTTGTATTTCACTATTGCTAATGTAATAAAGCGCGTAATTTTACCCACTTAATATTTCAACCTTGCTGAAATATTTTTAGTGGCTCCTTTTTTGCCAATCGATTAGAGTAATTAAAATTCCTTACCAGGAATTAAAAGTATCTGTTCTTAGAACCACGGTAGTGGTTTTCATAAGTCTAATCGATTGGTATCTTTCTTAAAAAGAAGAGATTAAAGAACATCTCTAAAATTAATCCATTATAAAAAGTTGCATTTATTCCCTAAATTTATATTTATCACATAAATTAAAGCATTTAAAAATAGATTTATCTTATATCTGATAGTATGGAGACAATTATTTGAATTTTTAATATTAGGTTGGGAGACTTAGAAAGTTCAAAGCAAACAGGGAGATTTATATGAACAAGCCTTTACTAGGGTCACTCGTTGCCGCAACATTACTTTTAGGTAATGCTAATGCAGCAACAATGTTCGAACGCTTTGAAGCGATGGAACTTGAAATGAAACGTCTGCAGACAGAACTTGCAGACTTAAAAGCAGAAAAAGCAGAAGCACCACAAGTTCGTGGAGAAGACAATGCGTCTGAAGAAGAAGATGACGACGACGAAGCAGAAGGCGAAGAGCCCGATGAAGAAGGTGAAGCAGGCGAGTACAATGAAGACGACGCTGATGAAGATGATGAAGAAAGCATAGAAGATATGGTTGAAGAGCTTCAAGAAGAAGTTATGGAACTGACTAAGGCTACTTCAGGAAATCACCTTAAATTAAGTGTTGATTTTAGATCTTCTTATGATGCAGTTAAATATGATATGGCAGGAACTAGTTCAGTTCAAATGGCACCTTCCAACTGGATACCAGGGGCATTTAGTGGCGTACCTACTAATCCAGCTAGTGCAATACTTCCAGACATGTCTTTTGTATCTCCAGCTGGTGCAGGACCAGATGTTCCTAAAACACATAAGAACAATGACCTCTTAACCAATAGACTTTGGTTAAACATGAATTGGCAAGCTAACGAAAACATCAGCTTTACAGGTCAATTAGCTTATAACAAAACTTATGGTGCACGTTCAGGTAATACTGGTCAAGGTGCTCCATTTGAAACATTTGATTGGTTTGTCAATGAAAATGCTAATGGAGATAGTGAAGTCCGTGTAAAATCTGCTTATTTCTTATACAGAAATGACACCTTTGCCGGTGCTGATATTCCATGGACCTTTAGTATTGGTCGTCGTCCTTCAACTAACGGTCATCTTATCAACATGCGTGATGATGATGCTGCGGCTTCTCCAACAGGTCACTCAATTAATGTTGAGTTCGATGGTATCTCTTCGAAATTTAGTTTAGAGAACCTTACCGGCGTTGAAGGTATGTATGTTAAATTATGTGCGGGACAAGGGGCAACCAATGGAAATGAAAAATTTGCATCTAATGGAGCTGCTTACGCAGACAGTGCAGACGACGCAGTTAAAGACATTCATTTAGCAGGTCTAATTTTTGTTCCTTATGATGATGGTCAATACTCTATTGGAACACAGTTTTATGGTGCTTCAAATCTCCCGGGTGTTGATGTCAATCAAGGTCGACACGCCGGTGCAGGTGGCGTAGCTCAAGTTACAGGTCAATTTGGGGAAACTTTAAATGTAGGTCTAGGTACAATCCAAAACAAACTTACAACCGTTGGTGATATTTATAATGGTTCTATGTTTGTTAAAGTTGATGGAATTGGTGATGAGTGGGCTGACTTTTTAGATGACACAACCTTCTTTGTTTCAGGGTCTATGTCAAGAACACATCCTGATGATACAAAAGATGTTTTCGGTCAGCAAAAAGCAATGCTTGGCTCAACTGATATGGAAAATGGTTATTCTTATTGGGTTGGTACACAGATGCCATCACTAATCTCTGAAGATGGACGTATGGGCTTTGAATTTAATCATGGTTCTAAATACTGGAGACCTCTTACTTATGGTGAAGACACTATGGTTGGTTCAAAAATTGCTGTTCGTGGTAATGCTTATGAAGCTTACTTTACTGAGCCTTTACTTGATGATGTATTAAGTCTTCAAATTCGTTATACTTATTTAGATTATGACTATTCTGGTTCAAATGGATTCTTTGGAACAGGTGCCGGTGCACCAATTTCACTAGATGACTTAGCAGATAGTCAAAGCTCAGGTAATTATGTTAAGTCGGCACAAGATATCCGTGTTTACCTAAGATACCGCTACTAAGAAAACTTTCCACTTCGGTGGAAGTTTCTCTTTAACCTACTTCAACACCTTATTTACTTCACTTATTACTTTTTCTCTTTGTGCATTAATAAAAAAATGCCCCTCTTCAAACGTACTGTACTGACATTCATTTTCAAAACACTCTTGCCACTGTAAACTCACTTCTTTAGCTACATCATCTTCACAGTTAAAGATTATGGCAGGGGAGGTAAGTTTTCCGTCCTCACAGTTATCATAAGAGTCTAAGACCATGTAGTCTGCTCTCAGTGTAGGTAAGATGAGTTCCATTAACTCTGCTGACTCTAACACATAGTCAGGAGTATTTCCATAGTTTTTTATCTTTTGCGTCAGATGTTCATCGGAGTAATCATTAATTTTATTTAACGCATAAACATGAGGTGCTTTTGAAGCAGAAACAATTATTGCCTGAGCTCTTCTATCTGTCTCTTTTTCTATTTTCTTTAACAAGGCAAAGGCAACTAATCCACCAAGGCTATGTCCAAAAAAAGCAAAGGGCTCATTTAAAAAACCTTTTATATTCTCAAAGAGTTCATCCACTAAAAGGTTCATGTTATTTATAGGCTCTTCACCCATACGTTCCATTCTTCCTTTTAAGTGTATGGTAACAATAGAAATATCACTGTCAATCTCATGGTCCCAGTCTTTATAAATAGAGTTATTTCCCCCTGCGTAAGGAAAACAAAAAAGTCTTAGTCTGTGTCTGTGCCCTGCTCTTTTTTCTTTAAAATATTTGTTTGTATGCATAAGTCTTCTTTTCTTAAAAAATTAATATTTAATGGTTCTTTGTCTAATATAGCAAAAGAGAGGTAATAAGCATCTTCAAGTAAGGCACTGTAATAGTTCCAATCATCTATTTTAAACATTTTACTCTGACTTTCTAAGGCTTTAAAGCTTATGCTTTTAATCTCATGGGAGAGACCTTTACCTAAGGCTTTAACATGGGCTTCTTTGAGTGTCCAGTACTTAAAAAAGAGTTTTTCTTTCTCATTAGATTGAAAGAACTCCTTTTGTTCTTCTTCATTCATTACTAGATTAAGCAGTTCAGGGCTAAGGTCTAGTTCTTTTATCTCTTCAACGTCAATGCCACAAAGCGGTATATTTGAGCATACTATATAGGCACGTGAAGAAGTGTGCGAAAGATTAAAATAAAAATTAATTTTATGTTTTAAAGAAAGCTCAGGTCGTCCATAAGCATTTGTTTCAAACTCCCATTCTTCTTCTTTAGTTGAAGGAAAGTAGTGGCTAAGGACTTTTCTAAGGTAGAGGTGTGAAAGTTTGTACATATGTCTGTCTTCACGCTTGAAAAACTTGTCTGCTTTTTCTTTCTCTTGTAAAGAAAGTGCTTTAAAATCCTCAGCTTTTAAAGTGTTAAACGGAAAGTGCCATATATCTACTCTGTTTTTTTTCTGCACCTAGTAACCTAAACTACGTCTATTTTATAGACGCATTAAAATATTTCTTAATTAAGGTGTCATCAACAGGTGGAAACTCTACATCTAAGCTTTTTAATGTTTCTAATGTTTGTGCATTTTGAACCTGTTTTGCTTCTACCATTTCAGCTTGCATTGCTTCTAAAACCTCAGCACCTGCATCAAGATATTTTTCAAAGAATGGTGTCACGGCTAATTCATCATGTTCTGCATTGTAAGCTTTTAAACGCTGAATAAATTCATGTAAAGTAACATGTTCTAAACTCTGTTTGTCATCATTATACATATCTAACATATCTGCTAATCTCAAAGTGTTGTTATTAGTAATATGATAAATTCTATTTTCTGTTTTTGCCTTAGCTAACGAAACAATAGACTTCGTTACAAAGTCAACCGGTGTAATTGGAATAGCAAAACTGTCAACATTAAACAAAGAAGAGAGTTTCATTCCCGACTCAATTAACTGTTGGAACCATTGAGAACTGTCATTTTTACCTAGTTTTGTGTCTCCTGTAATTAAACCAAGACGGTAAATATTAATCTCAAAACCTCGCTCTTTAGCAAGTTCACATATTTTTTCAGCCACATATTTAGTAGATGAATAACCCTTAGACTTAAAGTGTTCATGCTCATATAAAGAGATGTTCTCATCAAGAGCTAAGGTCTTAGAATTTAAAATTTCAATGGTAGAAACATATTCTAAGTTTTTATCACGTTTATTTGAAGCAAAACGAAGTAACTCTTTAAGCCCACCCACATTAACCTCTTTCATAAACTCATACGTAGCAAAAGAGTTCATGTAGGTTGCACAGTGGTATAACTTGTCAATTTTTACACTAAGTTCATCATAAGTCTTGTCATCAATCCCAAGTTTCGGTTTCGCTAAGTCAGCAATAACAGGAATAACACGAGTTGCATACGCATCTTTCCATAAACCGTACTCTTCTAAAGAATTTTTAATTCTTTGCATTGCTTCTTCATCACTCTTAGCACGAACCGCACAATACACATTAACATCAGAAGTTTGTAAAAGCTCTGTTAAAAGATAACGTCCAACAAAACCAGTTGCACCCGTTAAGAAAGCATCTGTTGAGCTAAAGTCACCTCTGTTGTTAAGGACTTGTATCTCTTCTTCTAAAACAGCTTCTTTGTCTAAATCTAGAGGTTCTTCTGCACTGTTGTCTTGCATTACCACAGAGAGTTTTGCCACACATTGTGCTTGGAAGATATGTTTAACTTCTACTGCTAAACCTTCTGCTTTAATTAATGACACTAACTGAACCGAAAGAAGTGAATTTCCACCAATTTCAAAGAAGTTATCATAAATACCTACTTTTTCAAGGTTTAAAATCTGAGCAAAAAGTCTACATAAGGTCTCTTCAGTTTTATCTCTCGGTGCAACATATTGTGCACTCGACTCTAGGTTAACATCAAGTTTCACTAAGGCTTTTTTATCTATCTTACCATTAGAAGTTAACGGCATAGTCTCAAGTTGCATCATTGCTGTTGGTAACATGTACTCCGGTAAGTACTCTGAGAGTTTCGCTTTAAGTTCAGAAAATTCCACTTGCTCTTCTGCTCTAACATATGCCATTAAAAAGGCATTTGAATTAGCATCTTCTTTAACTAAAACAACCGCTTCTTTAATGCTCTCAAGGCTTAGAATTTGGTGTTCAATTTCACCAAGTTCAATTCTAAAACCACGTATCTTAACCTGTTCATCTGTTCGTCCAAGGTACTCCATAGAACCATCATCTAAAAAGCGAACTAAATCCCCAGTTTTATAAAGTTTTTCATCTGGAGCAAAAGGACTTTTTATAAATCTTTCATTGGTCAGTTCTTCTTGGAAAAGATACCCTCTGGCTAAACCTGCACCTGCAACGTGTAACTCACCTTGTAAACCCTGTGGCACTAAGTTACTGTTTTCATCTAAGATATAACAACTTAAATCATCATAAGGCTTACCAATAAGGCTTTGCCCTTTAGTGACATCTTCTTTTGTAATCGTATGATAAGTAACATGAACCGTTGTTTCAGTAATACCGTACATATTTATAAGTTCAGGGCTTGTGTCTTCATATTTTTCAAACCATAAAGAGAAAATATTAAAGTCAAGTTTCTCTCCACCAAAGATAACTTTTCGTAAGCTATCAAGACGTTTGTCAGAACTCGCATCAATATGAATAAGCTGATTAAAAGCAGCTGGTGTTTGGTTCAAAATTGTCACTTTTTCATCTACTAGATAGTTATAAAAATCTTCACTTGAACGGGTCATGTCATGAGTAAGTACATGAAGTTTTCCACCATGAAGTAGTGCTCCCCAGATTTCCCAAACCGAAAAGTCAAAGGCAAACGAGTGAAAGAGTGTCCATGAGTCATTTTCATCAAAACCAAACTTCTCTTGGGAAGCTTGAAACAGTCTGTCTACATTAGCATGTTCAAGCATAACACCCTTAGGTTTACCCGTTGAACCTGAGGTATAAATAACATACGCCATATTAGAAGTTTGTACCTCTACATTAGGATTACTTGTTTGTGAAGCATCTGCTTTAAGTTCATCAATTAAGATTACCTTAGCCTTCGTTGATGCTAAGACTTTTTCTAAACTCGCCTGCGTTAAAACAAGTTTAGCTTTGGAATCTTCTAAGATATACTCAATTCTATCCTTAGGTGAACTTGGGTCAATTGGTAAGTACGCGCCACCTGCTTTTAAAATAGCAAGCAGTCCAATAATCATCTCAAAAGAACGTTCTACACAGATACCTACTAAGTCATCCGCTTTAACACCTTCACTTATGAGGTAATGGGCTAAAACATTTGCTTTATCATTAAGCTGTGCATAACTAAGAGACTCACCTTCATAAACAAGAGCAGTTTTACCACTTTGAAGTACCACTTGGTCTTCAAAAAGTTTATGAATAGTTTGTGTATTTTTATACTGTACTTTTTCATTGTCGAACTGATTTAACAGTCGTTCTTCCTCGTCTTCAGATAAGAACTGCATGCTAGAAACAGTTACCGTGTCATCTACTAAAATATCTTTTACAGACAGAAGGTATTTTTCACGAATATCAATACCGCCAAAAACATTTTCAGGATAGGTGAACCTTAAGATATACTCACTACCACTAAAGACAGTAAACTGCACTTCATTTTCAGGAATACAGTCTAATGGAGTCAAGTCTTTCTCTTTAAGTCTAGGAATGTAGTTGATTCCAAAGATTGCATCTCCACCTTGAATTAATTCAGCTTGTGCTTTTACACTTAAAGACACTGTGTTCTCTTTTTGAAAGGCTTGTATGTTTTTAGCCAATGAGATAATGTTTTCATCTTCTTTAAACCATGCATTCTTCACTACTAAAGGACGTATATCTAAGTACATTCCGATGCTGTTGTTTTTCAAAGATTTTCGAGTCGATAAAGGCTCATATAAAACAATATCATCACTGAAGTTGTAAAGTCTATATAAAACACTCAGATAAATTGCATTAACTAAGGCAAAGAAAGAAACTTTATGTAACTTTCTTAACGCCGTTAGGTCTTTGAACATCTGCTGATCTAAGACAATATCTTCAATAACTTGTTTTCCAAGATTAGTAGGATTAAATACAGAAATATTACCTACATTTTCTAAAGTTGCTTTCCAATGTTGTGCCTGTGCCGTGTTATACGTTTGACTTAGAGTAGAAATATCTGCAATAGTATTGTTAGCTTTTACTTCGCCAAAATCACTCTCGCTCAAGTAGTTTTTATAACTTTTATCAACTAAGGTTTTAATAGACGTTAAGGACAAGGCATCCACAATTGCATGGTGTCCCATGTAGGCTACATATTTCAGAACTTCTTTTTCGTAAACAAGCACTGCCATACTTGAAATACCTTTTTCTAGGTTTATATGTTCATGAGCAACCTTACGCATTAAGGCTTCAACATTGTCATCTTCTTTCATCTGAACATCTACAATAAGACCATCGTTAGAACTCTCAAGTAGCATCTGATAGTACTTACCATTGTCTTGAGTAAGAGCAACATTTGTACTATCTATGTTAGTAAACACATGTTTTATGGCATTTTTAAACACAGGTAAGTCAAGGTCTTCTTTAACCTCATACGACCAACCAATAATATACTTATTATCAAAATGAATCACACCTTGAACGTACATATCTGACTGCATTCTTGTAAGTGGGTAAACAGCCTTAACCTCATCTTCTTCATAATCACTGTTTAAAATAACATCACTGTTTAAAACAGGAGAAAGAGAAACAAGTTGTTCAGTATCACTACACAATTCTTCAATTAATGTATGGTAGTTTTCTAAGAACTGTTCTACCTTTACATTGTCTAGTTCAGAGTCTTTGTAACTCAGTTGAATCTCTGTTTTCTCATCACTTACTGCAAGTGTCATCGTAAGTAAAGTTTTAACATTTTCACTTCCAATGTCAAAAACTTCATAACTTAAAGGACTGCCTTCATTCTCAGGAACAGAACTTAAAGGAAGACTGTTAAAGGCAAATTGGAAATTATCGTCAATATTAATCATTCCCTCTTTTGCTCTTACACTTTCAATAATACTTTGCAAAGGAGCTTCTTGATGCTCAATGGCTGAAAGAAGCTTGTCTTGGACTTGATTAGCAATATCTTGGTACGAATTAGACTGTTCAAAATCTAGCTTAATAAGCATCGTGTTAACAAAGAAACCTATCATCTCTTCGGTTTCACTTGTAGGTCTGTTCGCATTAGGAACAGCAATAATCATAGACTCGTTGTTAGTATAACGGTAGATTAAAGCCCCGTAAAGTGATAAAAGAACTTGGTTTAATGTCCAGTTGTTTTCCTTGTTAAGTGCCGTAAGTTTTGTTAAGAGCTTAGGGTCAACAGTGATGGTCCTACGTTGAACACTAGAGTTTTCTTCTTTATCTTTGGCTTGAAGTTTTGAAACATTGAGTTTTGTAGGGTAAGGGCTTAATGCATCTTCCCAGTACTGCAAATCTTTTTCCAGTTTACCATCGGCTAAACGCTCTCTTTGCCACACACCATAGTCAGCATAATCAACACGAGGTTTCACAAAAGGGATATCTATACTTTTACTTAAAGCAGCCATATTTAAATCAAACTCATTAAATAAAATACCCATAGACCAACCATCACTAATTATGTGGTGCATGTTGAACATTAAAATATGTTCTAACTCTGAGAGCTTAATTATTAGCACACGAAATAAAGGACCACGAGCTAAATTAAAAGGTCTACTTGCTTCATCTTGAGCTAAATTTTGTGCCTTTTTGTATTGGTTTTCTTTTGATAACGTGGAAATATCTTCTATATTCAGTTTGAAATCAACTTTATCAGAAACTATTTGTTTAGCTTGACCATCTTTACTTGGAAAAACAGTACGTAAACTTTCATGGCGAGCAATAACCATTTTTAAAGATTTTCCAACCATTTCTATATTCAAACTACCTTGCATACTAATAGCAATAGGGATATTATAGTCTGCACTTTCAGAATCTAATTGATGTATAAACCAAAGTCTTTCCTGAGAAAAAGATAGCGGTATATTAGTTCTATTTTCTAGTACATCAATTGGCGTCATATTACTTTCTAGCGCAGAGGTTCTAAGATAATTACTTAATGCATCAATATTTGAACTTATAAATAGTTCTTTTAAAGGAAGTTCGACATTTAAACTACTCCGTACCTTCGACACCAGTTGTGTTGCAAGCAATGAGTGCCCACCTAATTCAAAAAAGTTATCAAACACACCTACTTTTTTAATGTTAAGCACTTCAGAAAAAATCCCAGCTAAAATATTTTCCATCTCATTTCTAGGTGCCACATACTCTTGGCTTGATTCCATTACTACTGCTAGTTTCTCTAAGGCTTTTTTATCTATTTTTGCATTAGGTGTTAATGGCATAGATTCTAAGTTAACCACAGCACTTGGTATCATAAATTCAGGTAGTTGCTTTAAAAGTTCTGCTTTTATACTACTTAAACCTATTTTTTCATTATTGTACGTAACAATATAGGCAACAAGTAAGTCGTTTCCAGTCTCATCTTCTTTCGCTAAAAGTGCGCACTCTTTTATAGGTTCTATTGCTAAGAGTTGTTGTTCTATTTCTCCTAGTTCAATTCTAAAACCTCTAATTTTCACTTGGTCGTCAATCCTTCCTAGATATTCTATATTCCCATCTTCTATGTACTTAACCAAGTCCCCTGTTTTATACATTTTACTGTTTGAGGAGAAAGGGTTGTTGATAAATTTTTCATCGCTCAGTTTGGGTTGGTTTAAATAACCTCTTGCTAAACCCATGCCTGAGATATGCAACTCTCCTGCTATTCCTTTAGGCAC
>Ga0256826_1003044_pt1 | contig 10099 bp, 13 predicted proteins | sample CV79metaG_FD_185975 | JGI IMG/M metagenome (GOLD analysis project Ga0256826, IMG submission 185975) | Hydrothermal vent microbial communities from East Pacific Rise, Pacific Ocean - CV79 | ecosystem: Environmental > Aquatic > Marine > Hydrothermal vents | place: Pacific Ocean: East Pacific Rise... | reverse complement strand
TTTCAAAAACTTTTTGAGGATTTGAAGTACCAGAAGCATCTTTAAAACAGATACTATCATAAGGAATACCCGCATCTAAAATACCACGAAGTGTCTTTTCATAGAACTCTACATCATGAGCACCATGGCATCCTGGTGGTAAGTCCATCATAGTTACAACTACTTCATGTTTAAGACCATGATGAGAAATTCTTTCACCTGAGTACTTAAGATTTTCAACATCATTAAGTGCATCGAAGTTACGAACAGTTGTTGTTCCATGCTTTTTAAACATTTTTGCATGAAGGTCAATTAGTTCTTTTGAACCAGTATCAAGCATAACTGTATTAACACCACGTGAAAGTGTTTGAAGATTTGCATCTGGTCCAACGATTTCACGGAATTTATCCATCATTTCAAATGCATCTTCTCTTAAATAAAAATAGAGAGATTGAAATCTTGCTCCACCACCAAACTCAAAGTGGTTAATTCCTGCCATTTTTGCAGCTTCAACAGCTGGAAAAAAGTCATTCATCAGAACACGACCGCCATAAACTGACTGGAAGCCATCTCTAAAAGTTGTATCCATTACATCTATAAATTTCTTAGCCATTATTATCCTTAACCTTCTCTATGATGTTTAATTGCTGCTGTAATTGCTGCAATAACTTTTTTATTATCTTGTGGAGCTGCACTAGAAGTTGTACTAGGAGCTGCATTTACTTCCGGTTCAGGAAAAAACATATGAAGTACTTTAGACATGATATTCATACTAAAAATCATTACTACTAAGAATAAGAACACTGTTCCCATTCCAAGTCCCATAAATTTAAACCCTTCGATTACGAGGTTAGTTTCCATAAAATTACCTTTATCCATAATTTGTGGACTTAGTATAGTGTAAAGATGTTTAAATAAAGTTTTATATTCTTTTATTATTTTATAAATGATTAGATTGTTACTTTTTGATTATATACTTTCGTAAATCATAATCATGGAGAAGAAATGACAAATAGTGTAAAAAAATTTGGACTTATTAATACAGTAGAAGGTTATTCATATTTACTTTTACTTTTTATTGCTATGCCTTTAAAATATATTTTAGGTTTTGCAGTTGCTGTAAAAATTGCTGGTATGTTACATGGTATATTATTTATTGCATTTATAGCTCTTTTAGTGCAAGCTTGGATGGATGTTAAATGGAGTTTTGGAGAAACAATAGTCTTTTTTATTGCATCTCTAATTCCTTTTGGAACATTTTTTACAAAAAAAAGAATTAAAAATTATGAATAATATAAAGTATATTCTGATAAAATGTTTTAATATTTAAAAAGACAATAAGGGATTTATTTTATGATAGCTGGAATGTTTGAGCAGGATTTTGCTGCATATATGATATTTGGACTTTTACTAAACTTTGTATTTTCAATACTATTTGGTGTTTACTTATCAAATAATATAGGTATGCAAGAGATGATAAATTCTAAAGGTGATAAAGAACAGCCTTTGCTTGTTAAGTTAAGTCTGTTTATACCCTATGCTAAGATGTTAATTACACTTTACAGAGTTGCAATACTACAATTATTTTTTCTTAACAAAGGACATACATATAAAGAATTTTGGATTTATATGACTCATAAAGATGAGAGTAATGAAAGATTTTAAATTAAAATTGATTCTTAGTGCACTTGGTGGTATTATATTTGCATTTATTTTTATACTTTTAACATTTGCTCTTCCTGTAAAGAAAAAAGAAACATATATAACAAAGCCAAAAGGTAAGTTACAAAGTATTTCTCACTCTATAAAGCATAAATAATTTAAAAACTACTTTTTACTTCTAAGAGTTGGATTGTATTAAAAGCACATTCAGGCTTCAGACAAACTGCTGTGGCTTGTAGTGCTTCTACACATGAAAAAAGATACTGTAAATCATCTTTCTTCATTAAATTAAAAAGAACTTCTTCAGCATCTTTAATACGCAAATTTCTAGCTACACCTAAATTTTTATGTGCAAGTTCTCTAAGTTCTGTGTAGTTCAGCTCATTTCTTGCATCTTTTGCATTTTGCAATTCATAAACCATACGCTCAAAACTAGCAATTGATTTTATAATTTGGGCAACATAATCTTCTACAAGTTGGTGGATTAGTTCATCATCTAATCCTAACTCTTCTACAGCTTCAGCATCATTATACTTATATTCATGCAAAAAGAATTTAGAACAAACTTTTTTTGCATTTTCTACAAGCTTACGAATATCTTGATTTCTGTTCTTGCGTCTTTCTGATTTTATTTTTTCATTCATGAGCATAAAATAACATTATTTATCTAAAATCTAGCTATATTGCTTTTGTAATAATTCTATTTAACCTTGAAATAAAATCAGCTGTATCACTCAACTCTTGACCATCAAATAGTTTTGCTTGGTCCAGTAAAACATGTGCTGCATCATTTACAAGATTTAAATCAGAAGAATCATTTAGTTTTTTGATAAGCTCATGATTTGGATTTATCATAAAAATAGGAGCTGGTTCTGGCATATCACCACCTTGACCCATCTGTTTCATCATCTGTGCCATTTGATAAGAAGGATCTTCCTTATCTATTTTAATAGCTACTGGAGAATCCGTAAGTTCAGAAGTAGTTTCAACTGATTTAACAGCTTCACCTAGTGCTTCTTTAAACTCTTTTGCAAGACCTTCATAAGACTTTGCAACCTCTTCTTCAGCTTTTTTCTCCTCTTCACTCTCTTCAAACTTAGCATCAGAAACTGGTACAAGCTTAAAATCTTTATACTCTGTAACCATTGGAAAAATGATAGTATCTACTTCTTCATTAAGAACTAAAACATCAATACCTTTAGCTTTGAAACGCTCAAGTGCTGGTGATGATTTTAGCATTGCTAAAGAAGTTTTACCTGTTAGGTAATAAATCTCTTTTTTCTCCTCATCAACATTTTTAATGAACTCTTCAATCATTACTGTATTTTCAGAATTAAGAGTATTAAACTTCATAAGTTCTAAAATTTTCTCACGGTTATCGAAGTCACTGTAAAGACCTTCTTTAAGTACATTTCCAAATTCAGAGTAAAAAGCATCATATTTTTCACTATCTTTTTTCGCCATTTTACCAAGTTCTGAAAGAACTTTTTTAACAGATGATTTTTGAATCTTATTCATAACAGCATTTGATTGTAAAATCTCACGTGAAACATTTAAAGGTAGATCTTTAGAGTCTATCACACCACGTAAGAAACGTAAGTATGTTGGCATAAGTTCTTTTTCATCATCTGTAATGAAAACACGATTAATATAAAGTTTAATACCTGTTTGATAATCAACTCTATACATATCCATAGGAGCTTTTGAGGGAATATAAAACAGTGTCGTATATTCAACTGCACCTTCAGCTTTATTGTGCATCCAAGTTAATGGCTCTTCACTTGAGTGTGCAATAGAACTATAAAAATCTTTGTACTCTTCTTCTGTTACATCTTTTTTAGCCATAGTCCAAAGTGCATTTGCACGATTGATCTGCTCATTTTCTATATCTGTTCTTGAAGGTTCAAGCTCTTCTTTGCCTTCATCATCCATAACTGCTGGAATATGTTTTTCTTTATCCATGAAAATTGGGAATGGAATATGATTAGAATATTTTTTAATTATAGAGTCTATACGATGTACTTCTAAAAATTCATCTTCATCATCTTTTAAGTGCATAACTATAGTAGTTCCATGACCATCTTGAGTTGTATTTTCAATTTCAAAAGATCCATCTCCAGCACTTGTCCATAATAATGCTTGCTCTTCACCAGCTTTTTTAGTAGTAACCTCTACCTTATCAGCAACCATAAAACAAGCATAGAAACCAACACCAAACTGACCAATAAGATTTGAATCTTCTTTTTGATCTCCAGTAAGATTTTCTAAAAATGCTTTTGTGCCTGACTTAGCTATAGTTCCAAGATTATTCATTAAATCTTCTTCGTTCATACCAATACCAGAATCTTTAATAGTAAGAGTTTTTGCTTCTTTATTTGCAACTATATCTATACGAGGACTAAACGCTACATTTTTATACTTATCATCTGTTAAAACTAACATATTTAACTTGTCTAACGCATCTGAAGCATTTGAAACTAATTCACGAATAAATATCTCTTTATTTGAGTAAAGTGAATGTATCATTAAGTTTAATATTTGATTTGCTTCTGTTTGAAACTGATGTTTTGCCATTGTTAAAATCCTTTAATTTATTATATCTGTTATCATATCAAAGAATAGTAAATATACTCCGAAGGTGTCACATATCTTTAGTCATAGAGACTCAACTTCTTTTAGTCTCTATAAATTTAAGGACTATTAGTTATAATCATAATATGCAAAATGATTTCATAAACCAGATAGAACCTACACCAAAAATAAATACAACAAAATGTAAGCTAATATCTTTCATGTTAAGAGTATTTCTTCAGCTTACTTCATATATGGTCGCTTTAGTAACATGGTATTTCTATGACTACTTTATAGGTATCGGGATTTTTCTTTTAAGTTTTGTAGTAATGGGAATAATACGTGCAAAATTAAGAAACTCAGTCATTCCTCAGACACAACAAGAGTATAACTATAATGATAAAGGAATAGCTGACTGGTATACAGCCCATGAACTATGTATAGAACTTAAAGGAGAAGAGTAGATGTCAGTAGGATTTTTCGCAGTTTTTGATGATATAGCAATGCTTTTAGATGATGCAGCAGCTATGAGTAAGGTTGCAGCTAAAAAAACTGTTGGTATTTTAGGAGATGATTTAGCAGTAAATGCTCAAAAGGCTCACTTCTCAACAAACTCATTATTCTTCCTATAGCTTTTCTACTGAGTGCTTTTGCACCTTGGGCTATCATCCCTATACTTATGATGGGTGGCGTTTACTTAGCCTATGAAGCGGGTGAAAAAGTTTTAGAGTATTTTGAAAAACATGATACAGAGAAACATAAGATACAAGAGTCTAAAAGTGAAGAAGAAATTTTAGCGATAGAAAAAACAAAGATAAAGTCAGCCATATTTACAGACTTTATCCTCTCTATAGAGATAGTTATTATGGTTATAGGAACTGTACTTGATGAAAAACTCCCTATACAAATAATTGCCGTTAGTGTTGTAGCCGTTCTTGCTACTATTGGCGTTTACGGTATAGTCGCTCTTTTAGTAAGAATGGACGACTTAGGTTTCAAACTCGTAGAGATGGCCAAAGAGAAAAAACCTCTTCTTAAAAAGAGTGGAGAGATTTTAGTCGCAGCACTTCCAAAAGTCATAAGAGTCCTCACATTTTTAGGAACACTAGCTATGTTTTTAGTAGCAGGAGGTATCTTCATGCACAATATCCATGCACTTCATGAACTCCTCCACTCTATCCTATCTCTTTTAGGAGAACTACTTGTTGGTTTAGTTATAGGAACTATAGTAGTTGCATTTGAGAAGATTTTTCATAAAATCAAAAAGTTTTTTTAGTCTTTGTTTTTACTCTTTATATCTGTGTTCCACCTCAGGAGAGGTGGAATGAGTAAGTCCTTTCCTCGTTCCCATCGTCTCGATAGGAATGCATAGAAACTAAGAAAAAGTTTATTGCTTCTTTCTTTTACAAAAATCTTCAATAGATACATTGAAAATTTTTGACAACTTATACAAATGTTCTATACTAAAATGCTTATTATTTCTACATGCCTCTGCACTACCCACAAATGATGCAGAACGAAATCCTAAATCTAAACTCAAATCCATAAGAGTTTGATTGTTTTTCAATCGTAATCGTTTTACATTTTCAGCAATAAGTGCATGAAACTCTTTTATCTCTTCTTCAGATACATTACTAAAGTAACTCGCCATTTGGTATTCCACTTATAGGATTTATATATCTTTAATAATATTTAATATATACTCCAAAAACAAAACACCAATAGGTGTAAGTCCTATAGGTGTTATTCATATAAAAGGAAGTTAAATGTTGAAAAAAATAATAACAAGTACTTTAATTAGTGCTATAGTAGTTGGACTAAGTGGATGTGGTGAAGTACCAAAGCCTGTCACAAAACAATTACAGAAAGTAAAACCAATGGTAATAGAATTTCCAAAAGTTGATCCAATTACATTAAAAGAAATAAATATAAATAGTTTAAATTTCTCTAATGAGATAGTCAAACTTAGTAAATATAAAGAATATCATTTTAGTAGTAGATATGAATCTATTCGATATTATCATGGTCTGAAAGTAAATAAACATAATAATATGTATTCTTTAAAGTATATAAAAAGGACAGAAGGAAGAACTGGTCTTTTAAGAGAATCTCTAGCAAGCTTTAATTTTATGTATAAAATAAAAGACAATACAATAACTTTTAATTATCCTAACAACTATCAGCATATAGAAGGAAGTAGCTTGATGGTTACTGGGAGACCACTTGATAAATTAAGCAATTTAGAAAACGATTCAAAAAATATATTTTCAAAATTAGATACTTTATATATAAATAAAAGATTTAATCTTTCAGGAGAAACTAATAGTAAATATCCAGAAGAATCAATTTATGCCAACTTTAAAAGAATTTTAGGTGAATATTCAAATCATAACAAAAAACAAAAAGTTTTCAAATTAAAATTTAATGACAAAAGCATACCTCTACTTGTAGAAATTTTCCCATATAGAGAAGGTTCAAAAGTTAAATACTCAGCAACTTTACCATATAAAATCACCCAGAATGGTTCTAGTTTAACTAAACAGGATATCAAGGATATAGAAACTAAAATTAGTAAAATCATTAACGACTAATTATATATATTCTCATTCCCATCGTCCCGATGGGAATGCATAGAAACTAAGAAAAAATAAGCACCTCTTAACACAGATAAAGATATGATTATAAAAATTTTACATTAAGAATAATCATGGCACTCATAGACCTACAAAACATCTCAAAACACTACTCGGCTCAAAAAATTCTTACAGAAGTAAACTTTCATGTTGATGAAGGTGAACGTATCGTTATTATCGGTAAAAATGGAAGTGGAAAATCTACTCTTATGAAAATCGTTCACGGTTCACTTATGCAAGATAGTGGAAACCGTATCACTCGAAATGATTTAGAAGTTAAGATGCTTGACCAGCGCCCTAACTTTGTAGATGGACATAATGTCCGTCAAGCAGTTGAACATGGACTCAAAGAACTAAACGATGCAAAAGAGAAGTATAATGAACTCTCTTTAAAACTAGCAGATGATTTTGATAATAAAATTCTTTTAGATGCACATGAAAAACTCTCTCGCTACATTGAACACCATAATGCTTGGAACTTAGATGATAAGATAGAGAGGATTATTCAGCACTTTGACCTTAAACGCTATGAAGACAAACCTATCTCTTTACTAAGTGGTGGGGAGCAACGTCGTGTCGCTCTAGCTTCACTACTTCTTCAAAAGCCTGATATTTTACTTCTTGATGAACCTACCAATCACCTTGATGTTTATATGGTTGAGTTTTTAGAAGAGCTCATCCTCAAAGAAAAATTCACTCTTGTTTTTATCTCCCATGACAGATACTTCATCGATCGTATCGCTACAAAATCTGTAGAAGTTGATGACTGTGCTCTTCGTGAGTATAGTGGTGGTTACTCTAATTACCTTACTCAAAAAGCAGAATGGATAAGAACTCTCCAAAAACAACATGACAATTTACTTGGCGTTTTAAAAAGAGAAAACGAATGGTTTGCTCGTGGTGTTCGTGCAAGACTCAAACGAAACGAGGGACGAAAAGAGCGTTTAATGAACCTCAGAGAAGAAGCAAAAATAAATCCTGCAAAGATTAGAAAGATGTCTGTAGAACTTCAACGTGAAGCCAAACACTTTAACCGTGACAAAAGTATAAATAGACAAAAAATGCTTTTTGAAGTAGAAAAACTTGGTCTTCAACTTGGGGAAAAAGAGTTACTTAAAAATTTCACAACTCGTATACTTCAAAAAGATGTTATAGCTATTGTTGGACCTAATGGAAGTGGTAAATCTACACTTCTAAAAGCGCTACTTGGGCGTTTAGAACCAACTCATGGTACTATTAAAAGAGGAGAGTTTAAAGTTGGTTACTTTGACCAACATCGTGAACTTCTTGATGATAGTAAAAATTTAATAGAGACTTTTTGTCCACATGGTGGAGATAGGGTTAGTGTAAGAGGGGCTGATCTTCATGTTTATGGTTACCTCAAAAACTTTCTCTTTCCTCGTGAATTTTTAGAAAAAAAAGTAGGTGTACTTAGTGGTGGAGAGAAAAACCGTGTAGCACTTGCTCTACTTTTTACGAAGGATGTTGACATTCTCATCCTAGATGAACCAACTAATGACTTAGATATTCCAACTATTAATATTCTTGAAGAACAACTGACTAACTTTTCTGGTGCTGTTATCATAGTAAGTCATGATAGATACTTTGTAGATAAAATTGCTAAAAAACTTTTTATTTTTCAATCAGATAAAACAATAGAAGAGTCACATCAACAGTATAGTGAATATCTTGACCTCGAAAAAGAACTCAAAGAGCTTGAAATAATGGAAAAAGACTCCTTACATAAAATAGAAAAACCCAAAGAAGTAAATGAAAAACCTAAACAGATAAAAATTACTTTTAAAGAAAAAATAGCATTAGAAAAACTTCCTCAAGAGATAGAAGATTTAGAACTTATGATAGAAGAGAAAAATCAATGCTTAGCTAATCCTAAATGTTATGAAAAAATTGGTATTTCTGCACTTGCACAAGAGTTAGCAAAAATAGAAGAAACTTACGAGGAAAAGATGGAAGAACTCTTTGCGATTGAAGAAAAAGTAGAATTACTTTCTACTTAATAACTATAAGTTAAAGATACTATTTCTTTACTATTGTGCCCTTCTGGAGACAATAGTAACTTTTTAGCATTATACTCTTGGTAAAAGTTAATTCCATAACTAAAATCTAATGCTAATGTTGGTGAGAGATAGTAGCCTACCTTAAGACTATAAGCACTTGTATATAAATCTTTAGTATTCATAACTTCTAACCCACCCTCTTTTACACCACTTTTCATCTCTCCTACAAAGGCTCTTAATACTGCATAAAAATTTCTATACACTAATGTATCTTTAACTTCATATGATAAATACCCAGGATCTGTATACTGTGTAGATGCAATTGCATTTATATTAAAAGAGAGATCATTACGTAAACTTTGATTTAATACTAATGAATACTTTAGATATGGTGTAAATTGTACGACATCTATCAAAAGTGTATATGCAGTAGATTTATCACTATGTGCAGTTGGATATACACTATAGTATGCTTCAACACCATATGTAAATTTTACTTGATTAAAAGATTGGTAAGCTTCTAGTCCTGCTATACCTATATAGCCTGTACCTAAATCTTTATAAGTATCAGACTCATTATTATTTATATAATGCCCACCTATCTTTAGAGCATATTTAGAGTTCTTCGAAATATAAATAAGAGATAAGTCATGTTGATTTAAATCATCAATATTTTGACTCTCTTTATATTTAATATCACTATAGCTATATGCAATATCAAAAATATAACTTTTATTAGTAATTTTTGTTCGTAACCCTAAAAGAGAGGCATCATTTTTTAATGACTTACTTAATGAATCATCATATTGAATTTTACCAATCATAGGTGTTACACTGACAACATCAGCAAACAATGAACTATATCCAACTAAAAAAGTGAGTAGAGTCTTTTTTATTTTTGACCTTCTTTAAGAGAGTCTGCAATCAAAAATGCCAGTTCAAGTGCTTGGTCAGCATTTAAACGTGGATCACAGTGAGTATGGTAACGAGAAGATAAATCCTCTTCAGTTACTGTAAAACTACCACCAATACACTCAGTTACATTTTTCCCTGTCATCTCTAAGTGAACACCACCACCAAAAGTACCTTCAGCTTTATGCACTTGAAAAAACTCTTTCATTTCTGTAAGAATTGCATCTACTGGACGAGTTTTATAGTTGTTTGAAGACTTGATAGTATTACCATGCATTGGGTCACATGACCATACAACTTTAAGACCTTCTCTCTCAACAGCTT
>Ga0256826_1003043_pt1 | contig 10100 bp, 7 predicted proteins | sample CV79metaG_FD_185975 | JGI IMG/M metagenome (GOLD analysis project Ga0256826, IMG submission 185975) | Hydrothermal vent microbial communities from East Pacific Rise, Pacific Ocean - CV79 | ecosystem: Environmental > Aquatic > Marine > Hydrothermal vents | place: Pacific Ocean: East Pacific Rise... | reverse complement strand
CTGTATCATAGCTCCTTCAGCTACTTTAATAGAAAAAAATCTTTTCAACTCTCTTGGTATGTTTGATGAGAGTTTAGAGGTGTGTGAAGATTATGATTTATGGTTACGAGTTGCATCTAAACATCAGATAGGGCTTATAGATAAAAAATTGATATTAAAATATGGTGGTGAAAGCGACCAGTTGAGTGTAAAGCATTGGGGTATGGATAGATTTCGTGTTGAGGCTTTAGAAAAATTGTTAGAGTCTGAAACAGATAAAAAAGATTTGATAATAGAGATGCTGCTGAAAAAATATAAACCTCTTTTAAAAGGGGCTATTAAATATGGTCGAGAAGATTATATAGCATTATATGAAAATAAAATAGCATATTATGAATAAAATCTCTTTTATTTTACTATTTTCCCCCTTTTTACTTTTTGCCTCAAAACCAAAACTTCTTCTTTTAAAAACATATAAAGAGCAAAATGTTACTGGGTGGGTAATGAGTGAGAAGTTAGATGGTATACGAGCTTATTGGGATGGTAAACATCTTATAAGTCGTGGAGGAAAAATCATATATGCTCCAAAATATTTTACAAAAGATTATCCCCCTTTTGAGATAGATGGTGAGCTATGGAGTAAACGGAATGATTTTGAAAATATCTCAAATATTGTAAGAGATAAAATTCCATCTGAAAAATGGAGAGAGATAAAACACTATATATTTGAAGTTCCTCATATGAAAGGTAATCTTTTTGAGAGGTTGAAAAAACTAAAACCTTATGAAAACAGATATATTAAAATTCTTCCACAAATAGAGGTAAAAAGTAAAGAAAATTTACAACACTTTTTAAAAGAGATAGAATCCAAAGGTGGGGAGGGTGTTGTTGTTCGTGACCCAAATACACCTTACATAGATAAACGGACAGATAAAGCTTTAAAAGTAAAAAGTTTTAAAGATATGGAGTGTAAAGTTATTGGATATACTCAAGGAAGAGGAAAGTATAGAGAGTTAATAGGTGCTTTAAAGTGTCGATTAGAGAGTGGTATAGAGTTTAAAATAGGTTCAGGGTTAAGTAATGATGAGCGAAAAAATCCACCAAAAATAGGGGATTTAATCACTTTCAAGTATCAAAATTTTACTAAATATGGAAAACCTAGATTTCCCATATTTTTAAGAGTTAGAGAGAAAGAGTAATGCTAAATGTTATCCATCAGCATTAATTTTACTGATTAACTCTTTTAAAATATCTTCAGCTTTATCATTGTCTATTTGGCAAGTTCCCGCAGCATTATGTCCACCACCACCATAAGAGAGCATTAATTGACCAATATCTGTTTTTGAACTTCGGTCTAATATAGATTTACCTGTTGCGAAAACAGTGTTTTGATTTTTAAAACCATTAATAATATGGATAGAGATATTTGTTTGAGGGAACATCGCATATATCATAAAACGGTTACCTGGGAAGATAATCTCCTCTTTTCTTAAATCTAAAACAACTAAATTATTGTAAACAGTTGAACATCTTGTTAGTTGTTCTTTAAAATCTTCAGAGTATTTGTTAAAAAGTTCAACTCTTTCAGCAACATCAGGAAGTTTCATAATATCATCTATTCCATGATTATGACAGTAATCGATTAAATCCATCATTAGTTGATAATTTGAAATTCTAAACTCTCTAAAGCGTCCTAAACCAGTACGTGAATCCATTAAAAAGCTTAATAAATCCCACCCTTTAGGGTTTAAAATATCCTCTTTAGAAAATTGAGCAGAATCAGCTTTATCAACAGCTACCATCATATCTTGACGAATCATAGAGAGGTCATTATCTTTTACATAATGGTCATATACAACACGAGCAGCCGAAGGTGCATCTGGGATTATAATATAATTTTCTGCTTTACCATTACGAATAGATTCACTTTCATGGTGGTCAAAAACTAAATATGCTTTCTCTTGATATGGTAAGTTTGTTACAATATCATTTTCAGTAATAGTTATAGTCCCATCTTGCATATCTTTTGGATGTACAAATGTAATCTCATCAATTAAATTCAACTGTTTTAAGATAACAGCACAAACAAGACCATCCATATCACTTCTTGTAACTAATCTATATTTTTTTGACATATAAAACTCCTAGTTGGATATATTAAATTTTGTTATTATAACTTTTCTTTTATAAAAATATCATTTTTTCTCTTTTTGTAATCTAGTTACTAATCCTGTAACTCCAAAGATAAAGAGTAATAATCCAATAGCTCGAAATATCCAAGTAAAAGAGTTGTCTATATTAATTTTTTCTTGCAAGATAGTTTTTTTATCTATATTCCCCTTTTGTAAAAATATAAAACTATTTCCATCTGTTGTTTGAAAAGGGATTATATTTTTATCTTGTAGTTTTCCTAGAATAGTATATGTTGTAGCTGGTACAAAACTATATATAATTTTTAAATCTCCTACAGATGGCTGATTGGAATCCTTTCCAATATATAAGCTATTTACTTCTTTTTTATTGTGAAATTCTTTGAAATTATCTATCTGCTTGATAATAGTTTTATCTATGTAATATTTATCTATATTTGCATCTGTTACAAAAATTTTCGTTTCATACTTTGGAGGAGGATTATAGTGACCTTGAGGTTCATTAAAAGAGGATGAACTATCATAAAATTGGGACCATCCTTTTTTATAGTTGTATAATAGTATTTGATGAGAACTATTTGATTTATGTGTATACTCTTTCCATTGATAGATTAAAACAGTTCTTTTTAAGATTAAATCATCTGATTCTATATGAAAAATAGGGTCTATAACCCTATGTCGAGGTTTTATCTCTCCTTGAATAAGGGTTGCGTCTGCTTGTAACTCATCTAACTCTTTATTAAAATTGATAGCTGTCTTTTCATTCAAATATAAACTAATTATAGCCATAAAGATTAAAATAAAATTTCCAAATAAACTATTTGATGATTTTTCTTTTTTTTCAAAGCGAGATGATTGTGGTTGTTCCTCATTTTCATCCATTAGATGACTCCTTTGTTTTCTTACCCATAATCTCAACATCATAAGTAGTTTTTAAAAGTTGTAACTTAAACCTCTCCTTACTTGTTATAGGTGGTGTATATCCTGTTAAAGTCAATGCCTCAATAGTTTTATTCACAAGAGATTCTAACTCTTTTGGCTCTCTATTTTTAAACTGTTGAGGATATAAAAGTGCTAGACTTAGATAGTTATCTAATGTGCGAATAACCACTTGGGAGTTATATCCTCCACCTTCAGCTAAATATGTTGGCAATAGTCTTAATGCTTGACTCATTAAACTCTGCATCTGTTGTAATTGTTGATTTTTTTCATACGCAACAGCCTTTTTCTGTAAGTCTTTTATGAGAAACTCTAATCTACTCTGTTCATCATAGGTAAAATCCTTAATCCTATCATCAATAGCCGTTAGTATCTTTATACGTTGAGAGAGATACTCTATCTTTTCTTTGGGATTATTAGTAGAAGATGCTAAAAATCCATAGGCAAGTAGTTGTAAGCGTAGTGGTTCAAAACTGATACGACGTTGTGAATCGATGGGAACTGTTTCTAATTTAGATGTAAGTAAAATCAACTCTTTAAACACTTTTGTTGAATGGGAAAAGTTTTTTAATTTTAACAGACTATATCCGTACCCCAATAATACTTTAGCACGATTTATTCCTTCTAAACTCTCATCTTCTAATACTTTTTTGTAGAGTGTTACTGCTCGTTGGTAGTGAGTTGCATACATATTGTAAAAAGCAGTTTTTTCTCTAAAGGCTACTAAACTCTCTTTCATTTCAACTTCTTGTGCCAATTTTAATGCAATCTCTCCCTCTTTAGCTGCATCACTAAAATTATGGTAATAAAAAAGTGAACGTGCAAAATGCCATCGAAAAAGTGCTTCATCCTGTTTATTGAGAAATGGGATAGAGGTACGCTTTTTGAAAAAATTAGTTGCCATAGAGTAGTTGCCTACACTAAAGTGAAGTTGTCCAAGGTTTTCTAGTACAGAAGCTTTAAGACGTTGATTGTCGTAAGCTTGATCTAAAGCTAGCATATATTGATAATGTGCTTTTTGATAAAGTTCAGTATCATAGCTATAATTTTTTTGACTCACTAATAGTTGACGATGATAGAGATACCCTAACAATAAATTTTTTAATGCTGGAGTCAATCCTACCGGTCGTAATCCTTCAAGTAATGTAGTCACTTTTTGAAGAGTCTTTTCTGATTCTTTCGGGTCTGATATGAGTAGTTGTAGTGCCTTAACAAAATCACTATTTGCTTTAAGAAGATTATCTCTTTTTAAAACCTCAAAAGACTTTTTAACACGCTCTCTTAATGAATTATCATCACTTGTAAGACCAAGAATAACAAAAGTATAAAGTGCTTCTAGGTCATTTGTTTGGCGGATAGCACTGTAAAATGTATTGGCAGCACCATTTATATTGTCATCATTTAAAATAGCATAAGCTTTATTTATAGTTATGATGGAATACTGCTGTGCAATATCATAAAAACCAATCTTTTTATTATCAGAGATTGTAAGCCAGTGACGTGATAGAAGTTCCATAAACTTATATTCATTTGCAGACTTCAAAAGTAAAATTGCACGTATATGAGTAGCATTACGAACAAGTGGGTCTGAGATTTTCTTTAAACTTTTCATAAGTTTAGAAAAGATTTGACGTTTTTTTGAGTTCTCTTTTTCTATTATCATATTGAGAACACTTAACTCATTTATAAATAGCTCTACATTTCTTTTGTTATCTTTATTTTGAATTTCTGAGCTTAGAACTGCTACTCTTTTATCTAAATCTGGCTCAATTATAGTTAATTGGTCTAAATATTTAAAAGTGTAATAAAGGCTAGATTCTGATTGGATAAAACTATTTTGACTTGCATCAAGTAGTTGTGCTAAGAGTAACTTAGGTTTCTCTTTTAATAGTTTACGGCTAAGTTCAACTGCTAAATAGTAGGCTATTGGAGTTAAATTTCTTTTATATTGCCATACTTTATTTAATTGTTTTAGTGCAGAGTCCTCTTTTTGAAGAAGCATATCTATCCAAGCATTAAAGATTACTCCACCACTAGCCCAATTTTGTATTATCAACTGCTTACGTTTTTCTTCTAATTCTAACTTAAAACTTCTTCTTATCATACCCTGTGGCTGTTTGAGTGCCTTTGAGCTTAGTTTGAGAACAATAGCTAGATTATGATAGAACCCTTCTAAAGATTTTTCGCCATTATCTTTATAAAGTGATTCTATCTTTTTAACAAAAAAATGTGCTGCACTCAATTCACCTATCTCAAGATGGTTACTTAACTGACGCTCTAGTAAAGATATTTTTTCTGTTAAATTGTCATCTTTAGAATGAAATCTAAACTGCAACACATTAAGTAAAAGGAGTCTATCTTCATAACTTTTACTACTTTGATGTGCTTCAATAATCTGTTCTTTACTCCATTGTAAAGGAACTCTTCCCGATAATGGCATACGGTAGATATCTAAAGAGCCTTCATAAGCACAAGTAAGATAAAGGTATTTTGAAGTAGGCATAGGAAAATTACAGTTTTGTTCCACTGAAGTAAGTTGTTCTGGTAATATCGGTTCATCGGCTTTTAAGAGTTTAGCAACCTCTATACGAAAGATGATACTATGGTCTTTTCCATCAATATTTTGGTCAGCACTCGTATCGTTAAGATAGTGAGCAAAATAGAGATATTTACTATCGTGACTAAAACGAGAATAACTACTTAAACCTGCTAATGCTATGGGGAATGGTCCAAATTGTTGATTTTCTTTCAAATCATAAATATAGATGCCACTGTTAGTTTGCTCTTTTGTATGTTGATGAAAAACTATATATTGCCCATTAGGAGAGGCTGAAGGTGAAGTGATGTTTCCATTTATTATGACCTTTTTTACTTTGGTATATATATCGAGAATAATCAACTGAGATAAACCTGACATCATAGAGTGTTTGATATATCCAATCTCTCTTGCATTTATCCAAAATGGAGAGTGTTCTTTTGCTGTATAGTCACTTAGGGAGATTGGATTATCTTCTTTATTTAAAGGATAAAGATATATATCTCCCTGTGCATCATTTTTAAAACTTGTCATCGCTAACCAACGATTATCTGGAGAGATTGCAGGGTCTTTTGCATCTGTATTTGGATTAAGGAGGCGTTTACTCTTGCCAGTTTTTAGGTCTTGCATATAGAGTTGTGAGATTCGATTTTCATTACGAGTAAAGTAGAGTATATTTTTTTCACTTTGTAAGCTACTTTGATAGTTATCAGAAGGTCCAACCGTAACTTTTTCCAATGATAAGAGTCTATTATTACGCCAATCACTTGTATCTGCTAACAGTTGAAAAGAGAGAGCTGTTAGTATCAAAAATATTATATTCATCTATTTATCTTGAGTTGAATTTTTGGTGGAAAACTCACCATTGAGTACTTTAAAAGCTTTATTTTCTCTTTTACTATCATTAACATCAGAAAGAGGAATTGGACCTTTATGTAGATGAAGGCGTTTCTCTATCTGTGGCCACTCTCCAGATGCTTCAGATTCCATAACGGTATGTCTGTCTATTAAGACGACTTCCACTGAGGGGGAAAGACTGCAACCACTTAGTAGGATGTATGTTATTAGTGCTATTGCTCTATATTGTAGTATCATTTTATTACTCCAAATTTGATTATTTTATTCTGATTATTTTTTTAAGAGTTGTATTAGAGTTTAAATAACAAGAGTAGGAAGAATATAATCCTTATATTGTTGATTTTACTACTTTCCACTTTAAAGGTACTAATGCAGTAGGGGGGTGATTAAGTCCCCTACTTTTTTACTAATAAAGAGGTACTGGAAAGTATACTAGTATTAGTAGCATTAGTGTAAATTTGAATATCACTTTAAGTCCTTATGATGGATAAAATCCCACCCTCACACCCAACTTTTTTCAAAGCATAAAAAAAGGGTCACTAGAAGTTAATCTAATGACCCTTAGTCTTTCTATTCCAAGGTAATTACAGTAATCAGCTGTAAACAGGAACTTTGTGATATTCAAAGTAAATTATATCGTAGCTAGGCTTAAACTTGTTGAATGTTCTCTTTGTCTTGAAAGAACTCTGTTATTGGTACATCTAATATTACCGATATTTTAATTATATGTTCTAAGTTGAAGTGTTTACCACTTTTAAAATTTTCAGCATTAGTATAGAAAGTAGCAGAGGTAAAACCCATAGATAAGGCTACTTGTTCTTGAGTAAAGTTTTTCATTAGTCTGACATACCTAATGCGTTGAGATATTTGTTTATACTTTAATTCTATTTCATATTTAGTAACATCTGAATAATCTTCCATTAAATAACCTATAAGTTAAGTTCATTGTCAGAATGATAGGAATATACTCGTATTTATGTAATAACCGTATGGTTATATGAGCAAAAATAGTGAGGATGGATAGAATGTTAAAGAAGATATTTATATGGATTATGGGATTAAGCTTATCCCTAAATGCAGAGCAAATAGTATCAACAGATGTTTATATGTTGGGAGTTAATGGTAAAAATATAAACTATAGATATTATATGGATAATACTGATTTATATGCTAAAGTTGGAGTAGGTCAAGAAAATTTAGATGTCTATTGCGGAGATGTTGAATATGATTATGCTTTATTATCTATTGGTTGGTCTATACTTGAAATATATTATAAAATACCTATGAATGAAGAAATGAGTAGTGAATATATATCTGATTCAGTTGATCCGTATATGGGAGTTGATTTAGTATTTGAATGGAGGGATACAACTTGGACATTTGGATATACATTTGGTATATTTCAAGCACCAAAACTTGATTATAATGAGTATGGATATATTGAAGAAACAGATGTTCTTGGTTTGAGAATGGGTCTTAGACTTGGTTTTACATTTGGAGATGTAGATGAAGAAGTATTACGACTTAGAAATCAAAAAGTAACTATGTTTGCACAAGCCTTTGCAGGTTCTCCTGCAATTTATAGATATAAAACTCAAAAAATTCAAAGAAAAACTATTAAATCAGAAAGAAAAAAAATAGGATATTATAATCAAGAACAAAAACAAGCTTATAAAACAAAAGGTTGTTCTTCTGATATTGAATGTGGCTATGGAAATTCTTGTGTTAAAAATCAGTTTAGTTCAATGGGAAGTTGTATGAAGTCCGTTGATAGTTCGGGTATGCAAAAGTTTAATGCACCAAGAAGCAATATAGGTATAAATACTGATAGCCAATGTGATTTAAGTATAGATTGTCCTATTGGATTTAAGTGTGTTAGTGGAAATTGTATACAGTAACATAGCATATAAAATTATTTAGTAAAATATTTAAGTTATACTAGGTAATACTCCAAACCAACAAAGTGTGGTGCTTTGTGTATGAAGAGAAACCCCATACAAACACACCTATCATTGAATTGGCACATTAAATGTACTGAGAAGAGAAAATTATATAAATTTCCCTCAAGCTATTCGTATGATTGGTGGGAATATTAAACGATTGTCTTTCCTTTTAGAATGAATCTGCCATCTACATCATTATTTCAACGGCAACAGATTAATCTGATTAAGTATATCACCAGAAAATCTTTCAATAAGAGGAGAAAGTGGTAATCCTCTTATTTTGATAGGGTTACTAAGTGCTGATAAAGAGATACTTAGATTAAGTAATCCTCCATCCATTTTAATAACTACCGATTCTGGATAGGCATAGCTAAGTGCATCTCGAACTTGATTTAGTTGTTTATCTTTATGCTCTGAATCAACTATTTCAAGAAGTTGTAGTAATTGGCTTTGATTAATATCAGTTATATCTATCTGTCCCTGTAATAACCGTTTTGAGAAATCAAATTCTAAAGCTATTCTAGCATTTACAAGTGATGAGTTAAAATGATTACTATCTTTAAGAGCTTTGCGTAAATCAATCTGAGTAACACGCATCAATAGACCAAAATGCCAAGCTTTAGGAGCTGTATTGAGATATATCTCTCCAGCAATATGACCACCAAATATTTTTAGATTGAACTGTTGTAACTGTATCAGATTTTGTTCTATTGGAATTATCGCTTGCATCGGACCGATTGTAGTGTTACCAAATTTTAAAGTTTTAATACTCAAATTTTCTTGGTTATTAAGATATGGTTCAATCTGATTAAAATCGACTCTTTGAAAAGGGTCGGTTTTGAGAAGATATTCAAAGCTGATATTTCCATCTTTATTTAATATAATCTCTTCGTTAATACGGAATTTACCATTAACACCTGATAAAGAAAGCTCATTTGAGGAGAGAGAGAGATTATCAAAAATCATTTCACTTTTTAAGGATAGCCATTTTGATTCTAATAATCTTATCTGCCATGGGATATTTAATGTTCCTAATCCGGAGAGTGGAGGGAGTGGTGCTTTAAAAAGTTTATCTCTAAGCTTAAATGTAGTTTGACCCTTTATATCACTGTTGTTTCCATCTAGGGAGGCAGTTCCACTTAGTTCCTGTTCTAGCCATCCATCTCCAAGTGAAAATTGTAGTTGTTTTAACTCTAAATTGTTAGCATCTTTATCTACTTTTCCATCAAGGGATAGAGAGAGTGGTAGAAGTAAAGATGATAGTTCCATAGGTGATTTTTTATCTGAAAGTACTATAACTTTACTACCATTACTTTCAATATTAGCTACAAGAGCATTAGGCTTTAGACCATGGTTAGCGTCTAGCGAAACTCCTAAATATATCTGCTCCAGATGAAGTTTATCAACAAGGGTAATATCTTCTATATCATAAGTGGCATCTAACGAAGCACCATTTTCTTGCCATTTTATAGTATGTTTAAATCCTAGTGGTTGAGGGATTAATATCTGAGCATTGCTATTGTCACCATATTGTTTTAAAAATCCATCTAACTCTATTTTGGCATTGAGTGCTTGAAGTTCAGTAGAATTTAATGATTTGATACTTTTAAAAGGGTGAGTAAGATGAATATTTAACTGATTTTGTAGATGAATATTACCAATTTTTTCAAGAGGTTCTAGTTGAGATAAAAATGA
>Ga0256826_1003042_pt1 | contig 10101 bp, 13 predicted proteins | sample CV79metaG_FD_185975 | JGI IMG/M metagenome (GOLD analysis project Ga0256826, IMG submission 185975) | Hydrothermal vent microbial communities from East Pacific Rise, Pacific Ocean - CV79 | ecosystem: Environmental > Aquatic > Marine > Hydrothermal vents | place: Pacific Ocean: East Pacific Rise... | reverse complement strand
ACACGTTGCATCTTTTGAAGCTTTTTACAGCGTCTCTTCGTTTGTGGACGGGAATTATAGGAGATTCCTTTTCTAATGTCAAGCCCTTTTTATGCAAATTTACTAATTCTTTGTAATTTGTTTATTTTAGAGCTATAACCAGGCTTTTCTCACTAAAACAAAAGGATATAGATAAATATTGTGGGCTCACACATAGTAAGGTTTGGTTAGGGGTAACGATCTAAGTAATGACCGTATACCCCATGTAAAATGCGTTAATTTAATTGTTGAGTATTTAAATCTATCTTATTTGATATCAATAAAAGAAAATATATAAAAAAAGGAAGTTTATTTGTGTTGAAGAAGTTGTTACGCCGAAGCGTAACAGTATCGAATTATACTAATTCGATGAAAGCCATAGTCGTTGCGTCACCGCGACGAATACGAGTACGCGTGATACGAGTGTATCCACCTTTACGGTCTGCATACTTAGGAGCAATTTCGTTAACAAGTTTATTTGTCATCTCTTTGCTTTGTAGTGCAGCGAAGACTGTACGGTGAGCGTTAGAGTCACCTTTTCTTGCTGCAGTGATTAGTTTTTCAACAAATGAACGAAGTTCTTTTGCCTTAGGAACTGTAGTTTCGATTTTTTCGTTTTCGATTAACGCAATGCTTAGGTTTTTAAGTAGTGCTGCACGATGTGAGCTTGTACGACCTAACTTGCGGTATCCATGACGGTGTCTCATGTTATTTCCTTATTCAGCTTCGATTTTTTTCTTAAGTGCAGAAACAAGGTCATCTGACAAATTTTCACCTACAGAGAAACCAGCTTCAGCCAATTTCTCAAGGATCTCTTCGTAAGATTTTTTACCTAAGTTTTTAACATTCTTAAGATCATTTTGACTCATCATAACGATTTCGCCAATATACTTAATGTTTGAACGATCAAGACAGTTGAATGAACGTGCGCTCAATCCAAGGTCATCAATACGTCCTGTTAGTTTTTTCAGTTCCGGAGACTCTTCAACTCTTTCAATAGTTGCAGGTGCCTGAATACTGATTTCACTGCTAAACACATTTAGTTGAGCATGCATAACTTCTAGAGCATTACGGAATGCATCAAGAGGAGTGATCTGACCATCAGTTACGATGTTGATCACAACTTTTTCAAAGTTAGGATTGTCTTCAACCAAAACATTTTCAATAGCGTATGTTGCTTTACGAACCGGAGTGAAGAATGCATCTAAAGCGATGTAACCTTCATCTAGTTCTTCACGAATATCTTCACTTGGTACGTAACCAATACCTTGAAAGATTTTGATTGTAAAGTTTAGCGTTGCATCATCGTTAAGAGTTGCAAGTACTGCATCTGGAGTAACAATTTCTACTTCATCATTAGCTAAGTCAGCACCCTTGATCTCACAAGGACCTGCAAAGTTATAAGTAATCTCAGCCTCTTTAGCATCGTCTTTTAGTTTAAAGCGAATACCTTTAAGATTGATAATGAAGTCAGAAATATCTTCAAGCATACCGCGCACAGAGTCAAACTCGTGCTTAGCGCCTTCGATCTTGATCGCTACCGGAGCATAACCTACAGAGCTGCTAAGCAGAAAACGACGTAATGGGTGTGCTAGTGATACCGCATATCCTGTTTCAAACGGGAATGCTATAACATTTGCTTCATTTTCGCTAATCTGCTCAACCACAAACTCTTGTGGAAGAAGCGGAGATGTTTTGATATTTTTCATACACAACGCCTTTTATAAATTATTTCGAGTAAAGCTCAACGATTAAACGTTCTTCAACAGGGATAACCACTTCATCACGCTCTGGAAGACGTGTAAAGATTCCAAATACTTTTTCAGCATCGATATCAACCCAAGGAGAAAGACCCGTTTGGCTTGTTAACTCGATAGCACGTAGTACTTGATTGTTTTGCTTACTTTTCTCACGGATCTCTACTTTTTGACCTGGTTTAACACGGTAAGATGCAATATCTACACGTTTACCATCAACAAGTACATGACCATGATTAACAAACTGGCGTGCAAAACGACGCGTCGATGCAAATCCCATTCTGTAAACAACGTTATCTAAACGCTGCTCAAGAAGAGTAATAAGGTTTGTACCTGTATTACCTGAACGACGCTTCGCTTCACCAAATAGTGCACGCATCTGTTTCTCAGAAACACCATACATGAATTTAGCTTTTTGCTTTTCGTTTAACTGTAAACCGTACTCAGAAACTTTCTTACGACGCTGACCATGTTGACCAGGACCATAAGGACGCTTTTCTAGAGCAGACTTACCTGCAAGACGACGCTCACCTTTTAAGTTAAGGCTTACACCGAATCTTCTTTCGATTTTTTCTACTGGACCTCTATATCTTGCCATCAGTAATCTCCTTAAACTCTACGACGCTTAGGTGCGCGACAACCGTTGTGTGGTAATGGTGTAACATCTTTCATGAATGTAACACGGATACCTTCGATAGCACCTACAGCTTTAACTGCTGTTTCACGACCTGAACCAGGACCTTGTACTTTGATACCAAGATCTTTGATACCATGTACTTGAGCTTTTGCTACTGCATCTTCAACCGCTGCTTGAGCTGCGAAAGGAGTAGACTTCTTAGAACCCTTGAAACCAAGACTACCAGCTGAGCTCCATGCAATCATGTTACCCATCTCATCTGTAATCGTTACAAGAGTGTTATTGAATGATGCAGCAATGTGGCAGATACCACGTGCAATATTCTTTTTTACTACTTTTTTACGAGTTGCTTTTCTTTTTGCCATACTCTAATCCCTTACGCTGCGCCGACAGTCTTACGTTTACCCTTACGAGTACGCGCATTTGTCTTTGTTTTTTGCCCACGACATGGAAGACCACGACGGTGACGAATACCACGGTATGAACCAAGATCCATTAGTGATTTGATGTCCATTGCAACTTTCTTACGAAGATCACCTTCAACCATATGGTTTTCACGGATCTCTTTAGTGATAGCAGCTACATCAGCTTCGTTAAGCTCATGAACACGTTTATTATAGTCAATGCCTGTAGCGTCAAGAATTTGACGTGAAGCATGAAGACCAACACCGTAGATGTATGTTAGACCATACTCTACACGTTTTTTCTTAGGTAAGTCCACACCAGCAATACGTGCCATGCTTATCCTTGTCTCTGTTTATGTTTTTTAGTCTTGCAGATCACTCTGACAATACCTTTGCGTTTAACGATTTTACAATCGTCACACATCTTCTTTACTGAAGCGCGTACTTTCATTGTAAGCCCTTTTATTATTGTTTACTTTACCATCTCAGGCAGAAGCGGTTTGCACCCTGCCAATACTTGTATCTGATATATACTATATATAGGTACAAATACTCAACCATTTTGTTTAAAACGGCAAAGTGGACGCGTATAATACAAAAAAAGACTTAAAAGCTTTATTAAACATCTTAATTAGCCTTACTTTTCGCTTCTTTAACCTTTCATAATTACCTTATTGACCCAACTACGATCTGTAAACCAAGGCCTATACATTAATCCGCTATAATTTCATCATGATTAATGATAAAATAGAATTAGGGGTGATTAACACCCTACGTATAGACAGAATTACAACACCCGGTCTTTATCTTATGGCTGAAAATGAAGAAGACGTTCTTCTACCCGGACAATACTTTACTGAAGATATGGATGTTGACCAAGAGATCGATGTCTTTATATATACAGATAGCGAAGACCGCTTAGTTGCAACAACAGAGCGACCCATCGCTATGAAAGACCAATTTGGTTTTTTTGAAGTGGTCGATACTACAGACTTTGGCGCCTTTGTAGACTGGGGATTGCCTAAAGATCTTTTTGTACCAAAATTTCGCCAAAAAACCCCTTTTAGAGTGGGTGAAAAACGTATTATTCGTGTGGTTCAAGATGAGCAAACTGAGCGTCTTTTAGGTGTAGAGAAGATCAAAAACTACCTTAGTCATGAGATTCCAGATGGGTTTTATAAAAATCGCGAAGTCTCTCTTTTGGTAATGGCGAAGACACCTCTAGGTTATAAATGTATTGTAGATCACTCTTACGCCGGAATGCTCTTTACCAATGAGATTCATGAAGCAATTAAAGTCGGTGACATCAAAAAAGGGTATGTTAAATTGGTTCGTAAAGATGGTAACTTAGACATCATGCTACAGCCTATCGGAACCGAAGCTAAGACTGACATAGCAACAGATAAGATCATCACCCTACTTCATGAAAACAACAATATCTTGCCTTATAACTACAAAAGTGATGCTGAACTCATTAAGTCATTTTTTGGACTCTCTAAAAAGAACTATAAACGCGCGTTAACGACACTTATAGATGCCGGTAAGATCGAGGTCAGCGAAACAGGTATCTATAAAAAAGAGGAGAAGTAAAAATGGCAAAAAAGAAAAAAAGTATCGATTTTAGCTCACAAAATATTATTTTTATTATGGATAAAAAACAAGAAAAACTGATGCGTTACATACCTGAGTTTCAAGCTGTAGAGTTAAAATGTATGGAGCCTGGATCTAAAGGAACACATGAAGTTGCCTTTGCCCATCTTCCCAAAGATATCAAACAGGTTGTCAGACCCCTTAAAAAATAATTACTCCTCATGAACCCTCAAGATTTTTTTAGAGGGTTCAATCAATCTTTGCTACAATCACAAACTTAATTTTAAAAGGACAATCATGAATGAATTTCAAAATGTAACAGCTGTTAAAGCCGCTAATATCTACTACGATGGAAAAGTAACAAGCCGTACTTTAAAGTTTAGTGATGGTACAACAAAGTCACTAGGCATTATGCTACCAGGAGAGTACACTTTTGGTACAGAGCTTAAAGAGATCATGGAGATTATGGCGGGTGAACTTGATGTTAGACTTCCTGGTGAATCTTTGTTTCAGACTTTAAAAGTCCCTTGCAGCTTTGAAGTACCTGCCAACAGCTCTTTTGATCTTATTATCAAGACCCCTACTGATTACTGCTGCTCATACATTAGCGAATAAGCTTTTCATATAATCCCTATCGTTATAGGGATTTTCATCACTTATACCTTTCGTTTGCCATTCTCTGTTAAGCTACAACAAATATTTTGTAAGGAATACTCAACATGAGCACCAAAAAAATCGTACTTTCTACACTCGCAATCGCACTGACTGCCGTCACTATGACAGGTTGTAATGAAGACAAAACAACAAAAGCAGCAACAACACAACCCGCAGCAGTAACAACATCTACACTCTCTAGTGAAAAAGAGAAAATCGGTTACGCACTTGGTCTTCAGATCGGTTCACAACTCTCTAAGACTAAAGATGGTCTCGATGCTAAAGCTCTTATCGCAGGACTTAATGATGCACTACAAGAGAAAAAACCTAAAATGTCTCAAGAAGAGGTAGGTGCCGCACTCCAATCTTTTCAAAAATTTGCACAAGCAAAAGCAGCTGAGATGATGAATGATATGGCCACTAAAAACCTTGCAGAAGGTGAAGCATTTTTAGCAGCAAACAAAACTAAAGAGGGTGTCATCACACTACCAAGTGGTCTTCAATATAAAGTGATCACAGCAGGTACTGGAGCAATACCAACAGCTCAAGATACTGTTGTCACAAACTACAAAGGTACACTTATCAATGGTAAAACTTTTGACAGCTCTTATGAGCGTGGCGAACCTGCAACCTTCCCAGTAAGTGGCGTTATTGCAGGTTGGACAGAAGCGTTACAAAAGATGCCTGTTGGATCAAAGTGGAAACTTTTCATCCCAGCTAAGTTAGCATATGGTGAACGTGGTGCAGGTCAGATGATCGCTCCAAACGCTACTTTGATCTTCGATATTGAACTACTTGAGATTAAAAAATAACAATACCCTAAAGAGATGCTTAATGCATCTCTAACTCCTCTTTAAACTTCTTCTCTTTAAATCGATTTCCTAAAAATGAGCAGACCTTTCTCGCATCTAATTCAGCATTAGCAAGACAACTTGTTGCACCTGGCGACGGCGTCATATTAAATATAATTCCTACGTCAGTCTCAATTTTTGCTTCACCCAACATAAGTTCTTGTTTTTGCTTGTCAATGACCTGAGGTCTTAGACCCCCTACTTCATTGGCAAAGGTAATATCATCAGCTGTTGCAGTCGGGATGATTTTTTTAAGCTCTTTGGTAAACTCTTGACGGCGTACACCGGGTATCTCGTAAACAAAGTTTTTAAAGACATAGTCACGAATATCACTGTCTTTTAAAAGATTGTAAAAGACCTTTAACACACGTTTATCAGGCTGCAGAGCGTGTAAAAACTCCATAAAGTGTGCCGAACGATAACGCTCTAGTTTTGGTAAGGCTAATGCAGTCGGGCCAAATCGGGCCCGACCATCTTGAAGCAGGTCTGGATCACCGTGTATCGCTGCAAAAGGAAGTTTTGGATTTTGAACCGTATAAACTTTTGAGTTCAACATCTTTTTATTGGCATAATAGAAGCTTCCCCCTATAGGTAGACAAGAAAGCTCTTCCCCAAATCCCATCTCATGCGCCAATAGTAGAGAGTGTGCACCTGCATTAACCACAACTGCATCTGCAAAATATTCTCCTTGATCACTCTTTAAAATGATCTTGTCACCCTTACGTTTCATGGACTTTATCTCAGTATTTAGAAAAAGCTCTGTCTCTTTCTTAGTCTCTTTTTGTGCATTATCTACAAAGGTCTGTGCAATAGCACCAAAATCAATAGCGCTGTATTGATCTTTCGCACCCATCGCGACGATAGGCTCTTTTCGTCCTTGCATCAATGCAGGTTCAATCACTGCTAATGCTTCTTCATCCCATAGTTCCATATAGGGATAAAGTTCTAAAAATTCTGCATGACGCTTTTTGATATAGGCTACCTCTTCTTCACCTACTCCTAATGCCATCTTCGTCACCTTATGAATATGCTTTTCACCATAACCATGGTCAATCGCATACTTTTCTAACATCTTTGCACTACGTTTGACTTTGGCTGCTTTATCCAAAGTGTAATTGGTCTCAATATCTCCACAGTGGAGTGTTTGTGAGTTACTTTTAGCATTGGTATTGACCGAACCTACACACTCATATTTTTCAAAAAGTGCGATACTTTTAATATCTGTGTAACGGGCTAAAGTATATAACAGAGAGGTTCCAGAGATACCGCCACCAATGATGGCAACATTAAAATAGTGATTTGATTGCATTAATCTTCCTTATGAAAAGACTATAACATACAGTCACATTTTAAAATCTTAGACTAAGGTAAAAATCTACGGTAAGTTTATTGTTTCCAATGGCTGGATCAGGATTATCATCATTGACCTGTTTTGCCACTAACTTCAACGAAAGTGCTGAACCAATTGGCATCTCAGCAGAGACCTGATATCGTGCCAACCAATGTTCTGTAGGGTCTTTAAGAGAAGGCATATAAAAGATCATTCCATCTAAGACAATATTATTTAAAAAGAGTTCACTCTCTACTGTATATCGGGCTTCTATTCCTGCAAAAGCTGCCACATAATGGTTGTATGGATATGGCCCAAAAAAATCTTCATACACATATCCTGTACCCCCTTTAAACAGTACCCAAGACTGTCTTGTCTCACCAATCCTATAACCATATCCAACTGCAGGATAGACCCTTCCTTTGATACCTCGAGGTTTATCATAATCATAACCCATTTGAACAAATCCAAAACTGCTTTTAGAGAACATCACGTCATGTTCTCCATAAATAAAAAGTTCATCTTTGTTTAGTGCTAAAGGAGTATCTACTGTCTTTGTCGTCTCATAAGCATAATCAACCTTGATGACAGAGCGGTAAATCGTCTTTTTTCGACTCACCTTACTTGCTATCTTAATCTTGTTTTTTACACTACTTCCCGACTCATACTCCATACCTATATCAAGGTAACCACTCCAATAAGGGACCAAGTTACGCAGTTGGTTTTCAAAAGAGTTATCTTCACGCGTTGATATGACAAAACGGTCAATCTTTGAGATCGTCACAAGCTCTTTGACATTACCATGTTCTACTTCTAAAAAAGCATGCTCTTTAATGGCTGTGATCTTTCCATCTGTCTCTTTTCCATCAAAATAGATGTGATAACGATGTTCACTACTCATCTGATCAATATCACTATACTTGATTCTAATACTGCCTTGTCCATAAACCGTTCTAAATTGCAAATACTCTGAAGTCAACTGTTCGATCTGGCCTTGTAGAACAGAGTCACTGACAACAATGATATCAAGGAGTGCTTTACCCTCTTCTTTCTCTTTCTTTTCTTCTTTTATACGCTCTTCTCTTTTGATCTTACGTTGTTTACGTTGTGCTTTTACAATATCATAACCACTAACATCATCTAGTTTAGTATTGACCCCAATATTATTTGTATTATTAACATCGTCTGTAACATCTACCTCACTCTTTACACTTTGATTTGATTCTTGATAAGCATGATCACTTGTATAAAAGTTATAGTTGTCTAACTCATCTATACCTGTTGGTTCAAACTGTTCGTCCATAGTTGTTTGATTAGTATCTTTTGCAAAAGTCTCTATCTCATTACTATTGTCGAAGAGATCCTCAGCTTGTAAAAAGAGTGTCGTAATTAAAAAAAGAAGTAGGTATACTCTGCTCAAATCAACTCCAAATATTTTAAGTATTTTAGCCGATAACTCCTAAAATACTTACCAATTGAACCCTATAAGCAATTAAGGTATTTTCAGAAGGTTCAATTCTAAAAAAGCTACAGTATAATTTTATAATCTTGCAAGATGATAACCTATATTTAAAAAGGTCTAGTAACTTATGTTTACCCATTTTCCTAAAGGGACGCTACCCTACTTAAAACGTCTACAAAACAATAATAACAAAGAGTGGTTTGAACTACACCGAGAAGATTATGAGAAATTTATCTTAGAACCTTGCCGTGACTTTGTAGATGAGATGGGTGAACACCTTCAAGCACTTGTACCCACAATCAACGCCATACCAAAGATCAATAAATCTCTTTTTAGAATCTACCGTGATGTACGCTTTTCTAAGGATAAGACACCTATAAAATCACGTATCGGTGTTCTTTTTTGGCAGGGTAATGATATTAGAATGCAATCAAGCTGTTTTTACTTGCACTTCTCACCGCAAGAGTTTTTGATTGCCGGAGGGATTAGAACCTTTGATCCTGATCTCTTAAGTGCTTATCGCGAATACATTAAAGTTCCTAAACATCGAGATGATCTACATCAGATCATAGAAAACCTCAAAGAAGCAGGATATACCATTTTAGAGCCTGGATACAAACGTATTCCCCCTATGTTTGACAAAGAGATCTCGCACAGTTATCTCACAAGGATGAAAGCGGTTGCTGTTTTTTATGATTTGAGTCCTACTCTTCTCAATGATGATCGACTTCTTATTGAACTGTACAAACATTATGAACAGTTCTTACCGCTGCAACAATGGGTTTACGAGATGTCACTCACCAAATAACAAAGATATTTAGAAGTATAGTTCTAATTTGCCCACAACATACGTGCAAACAGCCCTAATGTCGAAGTGTATCCTACTTCACTAAACTCTAAATATCCTTCAGAGTTGTATATAAAAGTTGTGGGATAACCACCAATGCTAAAAAGATTTGCAATCTCACCATTGGCATCATTGATCACTTTATAGTCAAAGCCTCTTTCGCTCATATACTGTTTGAGCTCTTCATCGCTACCTGAACGCACTGCAATACTCATCACATCATAATGTTCGGAGAGCCTTTGAATGTTGTCTGCTTCAACCTTACAAGTGGGACACCATGTTGCCCAAAAATGTATCAGTAAAGGTCTTTTTCGATCTTCTTTAAAGGAAAAATTTTGCTGATTGATTGTCTTTTTTACAATCGCTGGTAGCCTTGAACTTGAGAGTGTTGGCTTACGAACATAACTTATAACATTACTGACCACAAACAAGATCAATGCAAAAGTCAAAAACTCTTTGATCGCTTTTTTATAAGAGAACTCTTTTATATATTTTTTAAACATAAATGATTATATCTTGAAGTTGATAAACGCTATAGAAACAGAGGAATT
>Ga0256826_1003041_pt1 | contig 10102 bp, 10 predicted proteins | sample CV79metaG_FD_185975 | JGI IMG/M metagenome (GOLD analysis project Ga0256826, IMG submission 185975) | Hydrothermal vent microbial communities from East Pacific Rise, Pacific Ocean - CV79 | ecosystem: Environmental > Aquatic > Marine > Hydrothermal vents | place: Pacific Ocean: East Pacific Rise... | reverse complement strand
GCAGGCTGATCATTATAAACAGCTTGTGCAGAGTCTTTTACTAGTTGTTGGAAACCTTCATTTTGAGCAACAAAGTCAGTCTCAGAGTTGATTTCAATAACAGTAGCTTTTGAAAAATCATCAGCGATAACAATTCCAGCAAGACCTTCAGCAGCAATTCTATCAGCTTTTTTAGCTGCTTTTGCGATACCACGAGCCTTTAAAAGTTCAGTTGCTTTTGCCATGTCTCCATCAGCTTCAACTAAAACTTTTTTACAATCCATCATAGGAGCATCAGTAGCAGAGCGAAGCTCTTTTACCATTGCTGCTGTAACTGCTGCCATGATTATGCTTCCTCTGTTTTTGCAGTTTCTTCAGCTGGAGCTTGAGTTACTACTTCTTCTTCAGTTTGCTCTTCTTCAACAGGTGCATCTCTTAGAGCTTTACCTTCGTTGATAGCCGCAGTCATTTCACGACAGAAAAGTTGGATAGAACGGATAGCATCATCATTACCAGGAATTGGATAGTCAATTAAATCTGGATCACAGTTAGTATCAAGTGGTGCTACAACTGGGATGTTAAGACAACGTGCTTCTAAAACAGCGATGTGTTCTTTTACTGCATCTACAACAAAAAGCATATCAGGAAGTTTTTTCATATTACGGATACCACCGAAATACATTTGAAGTTTATCTTTCTTACGAGAAAGCATTAACGCTTCTTTTTTAGTAAGTAAGTCGATTTGTCCGTTTTCTTGCATTTCTGTAATAACATCAAGTTTACGGATAGATTTTTGAATAGTTGGGAAGTTAGTAAGCATACCACCTAACCATCTGTTATCTACATAAGGCATATCACAAGCGATTGCCGCTTCACGAACTGAGTTACGAGCTTGTTTTTTTGTACCAACAAAAAGAACAGTTTGCCCTTCAGCAGCAGCATCCATAACGATTGTGTAAGTGTTACGGAAATAACGTAAAGTTTTTTGTAAATCAATGATATAAATATTTTTACGAACACCGAAGATATATTTTTTCATTTTCGGGTTCCAACGACGAGTTTGGTGTCCGAAGTGTACACCACATTCTAAAAGGTCTTTCATAGTTACCATAGGGTAATCCTTAAGGGCTTATTTCAGCCAGAAATTTGTTAGTTGGCTTTGAAGATGTCGGACGGGTCTACCCTAAAAAAGGAGTCGCACTAACTTTTGACATAATCTGTGAATATTTTACCGTGCAAAAAAAGCAGAATAAAAATCGCGAAATTATACCAAAGTTAGATTTAACTTTTGCTTGTAAATTTAAGAGTTTTGAAGTTCTTGGAGTTTTTCTTGTACTTTAGCAACATGCTCTTTAACGCGAACTTTGTTGAAAATAGCTTGTACTATGCCATCAGGATCTATGATAAATGTAGTACGAACTATGCCCATATACTCTTTTCCATAGTTCTTTTTGAGTTGCCACACACCATACTCTTGCATCATATCTGTACTTTCATCACTTAAAAGTGTGATGCCTAGCTCTTTTTTTTCTATAAAATTACGATGTTTCTTTGTACTGTCTGCACTTACCCCTAAAATGATGGCATCAAGGTCTGAAAAATCAGGTGCAGCCTCTGTAAACTCACAGGCTTCTGTTGTACATCCTGGAGTGTTGTCACGAGGGTAGAAGTAAAGGACTATCCATTTTCCTTTTAAATCACGTGAACATATCTCTACATCATCTTGGTTTGGTAAACAAAATGCTGGGGCTTGTTGCTTGGTTTCTAACATATAAATTCCTTAATTTTAATAAACGAAAAGTAAAAGGTAAACCCAGATACCACTAAATGATGTAAAAATAATGCTTATAAAAGTTTTTGCAGCAAGAAGTTTGTGATTACGTGATGCTCTCCCTGGAATATGCCCTTTTTTAAACTGAATGTTAGCATTAAACACAGTAAGTATCCAGTAAAAAAGCATAACAAGTGCTATAATAATATGCATAACAAGAATAATAGATGCATAAGTATGTGAGACACCACTTCCCTCCATAAATGCATCAAAGCCACCGCCAACGCGAACACCAAGTTCGAAGTAGCCAAGGACAATAACTGCTGCAACAAAGATAATGTTTTGTGTAACAGCATGGAGTACTAAATGACCCTTGCGTGCTAAAAGGATAGAGGCAAAGACGATTAGAGGGAGAAAGACTACGATAAGTGTGACAAAGTCCATAAAAAATGGTGCTCGTGTTCCCATAAAGCCAGCCTGAAACATATAGTTCATATTTTCTTGCATAAAGTTACCTTTTCTTTTTTTGATAATTGAAGTATAGCAGAGCAAGGATAAATAAAAAACTAAGAACGATAATAGTTATCTCTTTTAAGTACTCTGTAATAAGTGCTTGGTTCTCTCCTAAAAAATAACCAAGAAGTGTTAAAACTAAAGCCCAAATGCCCGCTCCAAGTGCAGTAAAAAGGGAGAATTGTGCAAGATTCATTCGAGCCAGTCCTGCAGGAATGGAAATGAGCTGGCGGATACCTGGGATGAGTCGTCCAGTAAAGGTAGAGATATGCCCATGCTTTTCAAAAAAGTTTTCCATCTTTAAAAGTGATTCTTCTTTGATGAAAAAATACTTTCCATAGTTTATAAGAAACTTTCTTCCTAGAGTCAACGCGAGATAGTAGTTTATAAATGCACCCACTAGAGAACCAGCTAAGGCAGCAAGTATAATGAATGTTATACTCATCTCTCCCTGTGATGCTAAATAACCCGCAGGTATAAGCACGATTTCACTAGGAAAGGGGATAAAAGAAGACTCGATTGCCATCATTAAAAAGATACCAAAATACCCCCACCCTTCGATGAGGTCGACTAAGTGTTGTGCTAGTTCATGTAACATATATTATTCCTTTATTTAATTTCAAAAAGAACTAAAAGAGTTTTTTGAAAGATACTGTGATTGTCATCACTGACCATTAAAAATGTTTTATCTTTGACTTTGCTAAGTCCTTCAAAGTTATCAGGAGCACAGCCATTGTAATTGTCTAGTCTAGCAAGCTCTTTTACCTTACACTCTTGATGCTTACAGTTTTTGAGATTTATTTGGAGAAGTGTAGTGATGCGTCTTCGTGTAAAATGATTAAACTTTCTTGTAAGGATTAAGAGTTTGTTTTTAGAAATAAACTCTAAGGCTGTAATACTTCCACTACTTTTAAATTTCCATTTATGATTTTTTGCATAGATAGTATGTTGTTTTTTTCCATAAAGTGGTCTCTCTGGAGCTGTGATGATACCATATTTTTTGGAGTAGATAACACTTTCTAATCCTCTATTGTTTCCATCATAGTTTGTATGTTTTTTGAGTGCATTTGGTAGTTTGATGTTTTTCATAAACTGACCATTAAGTGTATACTGAGACACTCTTTCTTTCCCTTCAAAAGAAATAATCAGTGCATCATTTATAAAGTATAGTCCCTCAGAATCTCTCATCTCTTTGGTGAGATTTTTAGAATGTTTATCTTTAAGTTTCATTCCTCGTAAATGGTGTAAGGCTTGAATCTTCTTATCTTTTATAGTTATAGAAAAGGTATGAAGTCGACCTTTATCACTAATGGCATAGAGTTTACCATCTACATAAGCAAGATCAGAGAGTTCAGAAATTTTAAGTTTTTTATGAAAATGAAGCTCTTTAGTATCTAAAATAGTGATATGTTCTAGTGGCTTTTTACAAAGTGTATAGTTTGACATACTCGCGTTGAGTAAGAAAGGGAGAAAAAAGAAAAAAAATTTTAACATTTATAAGAAAGTTTCCACATGCTGTATCATCTTTTGAGCAACATCTTTACTAACATATTTGAGAAGCTTTTCACTTTTGGTTTGCAGAGGCTGATTTAAAATATCTTTGAGTGTTGCTAAAAGGTCTTCATCCTCGCGTTTACACCAACCGAGTTCATTTTTAAGAATGAACTCTGCATTGAAGAACTGATGGTCTCCTGCTGCATAAGGGTAGGGGATAAACAGAGCAGGACAGCCGTTTGCTGTGAGTTCCCAAAGAGTACTAGCCCCTGAACGAGAAACTGCAAAGTCTGCTTTTGTTATAAGAGTAGGTAACTCTTTTGTAAAAGCATATAGTTCTACACTTATGTTGCGTTGTTTGTATGCTTCTTTAACCCGTTGAAAATCAGCTTCGCCAGCTTGATGAATGATGTGAATACCTTTTTGTTTTAGTAAGGGTGCTATCTCCAACGCGAGATTGTTAACAGCTTTCGCACCATGGCTTCCACCAAGAAAAATAATGTTTTTTAACTCTTTTCTAACGCGAGATTGAGTATAAAAAACTTCTTTGACAGGGTAGCCTTTGATAGGAGAATCTATGTCATAAGCAGAGATGAAGTCTTTAGCAAAAGGTTTTAACAGAGCATTAAGCCGTCCTTTCACCGCATTTTGCTCATGGATGAAAAGAGGGATAAACGAGCTTAAACTTGCAAAAGATGCAGGAGCCGCAGAAAATCCTCCGACACTGTAAGTTGCTTGAATTTGGTGTTCTTGTAAAAGTTTTCTAGCATGTAAAAAGGCTGTAAATATCTTAAAAAGGGCTTTAAACTTGTGTAGTCTTTTTTGATTGACAACACCTGTTGTTTGTAAAAAATAAACATGTGAAAAATCACTACTCTTTTCAAAATACTTTCTATCTTGTCCTTTTGTAGAGCCTATAAAAATAGCTTCATGCCCATTTTGTACAGCAGCTGCAACTAAGGCTTCAGCAATCATAAGATGCCCACCCGTACCGCCACCTGTTATACAAATTTTCATTCTAATCCTTTCTCCATTTCGGCTTTTTTAGAGGCCATAAGTACCATCCCAACGCCAAAAGAAGCACCAAGCATTGCCGAACCTCCGTAGCTTAAAAAAGGCACAGAAAGTCCTTTAATCGGAGTTATTCCACTAATACCATAAGCATTGACCATAAACGAAAAGGCCAAGATAAGACCTATGCCTATACTAAAAAGATAAAGTGTGGCATCTGTAGAACGGTTGGCAATTTTAAAGATGCGTTGTAACATCCATAAAAAAAGAAACACAACAACTAGAACTCCTAAAAAGCCAAATTCTTCGGCAAGTCCTGCTAAAATAAAATCGGTATGCACTTCACTTAAAAATCCAAGTTTAAAAGTTCCATTGCCAAGTCCAACGCCAAAAAGACCACCATTATGGATAGCATTGAGTGAGTGTCCTATCTGATAAGGTTCAACCTCTACGGGAACTCGAAGTTTATCTGCTACACTTGCAGGCAGTAGTTCTAAAACAGAATTTTGTGCAAGTGACCACCATGATTTTATACGGAGGATTCTGTGTTCTGCTGTGAGTATAAAAATAGTAACAGCCGTAAAAATAGCTCCTAAAATAGTGATAAAAAAACGAAAACTACTTCCTGCAAAAATAAGCATAAAAATAAGGGTAAGCCCTAAAACCACAACTTGACCTAAATCTTTTTGTAAAAAGGCTATGATGAACATAGCACCTACAAAAATCACACCATAAGGAACAAAGCGTTTAAACTCACTTACAAGACCCATGCCTCCATGATGCCCAAGTTTACGTGAAAAACTCCAAGCTAAAAAATAGATAAACCCAATCTTGAAAAACTCAACAGGTGCGAGAGAAAAACCAGCAATCTTAATCCACCTTTTCGCTCCTCCTACTGCTGAAACAAGAGACTCTGGTAAAAAAGGCATGGCTATCATAAGTGTTAATGAGCCTAAAAATAGTGTAAAGCCGAGTGGCTTGAGCCATTTGTCAGGATTAAGTTGTGAGAGTATGAACATAACACTGAGACTTATAAGCCCAAAAACTGTTTGTCTGAGTGCAAAATGAAATTCATTTACATGAAACAAGAGTGTTGTATAAACAGAAAGAGAATAAGAGAGAATAATGCTTATCCCTATAATAGTCGCAACTATAGCAAAAAGTTTTCTATCTGCACTCACTATGTTTGCCTACTGGATTTTGTTGATTTTTAAGACAAATTCAACTTCTGGTTTTGAAAGGTGCAGTTCTCTTGAAATAGTTTCAAGGGTAACACCCTGTTTAAAGAGTGAGATGATTTTCTCATCATCATTTCCATGTAAAGAAGATGGTATAGAAACTTGTTTTATACCACTTTCTATGTGAGAAACACGACTACTCATCTCTGCTTCTATCGTGTTGATACTCTCTTGGAGTTGTTGCAAACCTGTTGAAAAAGGTGTTACCATATCGTAGACACTTCTTTCTATCTCTTGGTAAATCATCTCATCATTCATACGTTGGGAATTTTCTTTGAGATTTGTTTGTGTTTCTGCAAGCTTTTTTTTGAGATAAAAAAGTTCTCGGTTGAGCTCTTCAACTACGGAAGCGACAGAACGGATGTTCTTGGTGTAACTTGCATCCTTACTAAAAACATAATAAAGCAGATAGAGAATAATCCCTGCCATGATAACAACAACATACTCTATGCTTACCTGAGATAAATTTAAAGGGATATTCATCTTTTTTTCTCTCTTGCTTCACGGATAAGGACGCGTTCTCTAGCCGTCATGTATGAAGCCCACTCTTTTTCGTCTCGTTCGTGTATCTTAGTAATAAGTCCAAGTCTTGGGCTTTGTGCTGTAAAAAAGATACCAACATCGCGCTTAGGATGAACTGGCATTGCAACGCGACCATAGTACTCTTCTCCTACTGTTAAAACATTTGTTGCAAGATTTAAGTGCTCAAATCCGATAGCGTCTATTTCTGCTTTATGGAGGAGTGATAAACGTACTGGTTGCTCATCTTTTAAATACATCTCTAAAGCATCTATTTTATTATGAAGTTCCACAATAAGTTGCAGAAGAACTTGGTCAGTTTCTGCTGTTTCACCACGTGCTTTTGCAAGTTTGAGCCACTGGTTGATAGCATTTTCATCAGACTCACTGAGTTTATGATACTCACGTATAAAGTTTTCTTTATCTGTTGTAAGTTCGTTAAAAACAAGGCTAATTGGAGCAGAAACTAAACGAGGTGTACTCATGCTACAACTTTATCCACAATGATAAGTATAAAAAAAGCAACACCCAAGTACCCATTGACAGTAAAAAATGCACGGTCAATTTTTGTAAAATCACGACGGACAAGTTTTTGTTCGTAGGCTAAAACAAGTCCACTTCCAAAAGCCGCAATAAACGCAAATGTTCCAAGACCTGCTACCCATACAAATAGTATCCAAAAGATAACACTCAACATATGAAAAAGAGAAGAAATAAAGAGAGTAGCTTCTACTCCAAACTCTGAGGGTATGGAGTGAAGATTGTTCTCTTTGTCAAAGTCTATGTCTTGAAGAGAATAAAGTAAGTCAAATCCAGCAACCCAAAAAATAACACCAAGACTTAAAAGAACTGACCAAGGTGGAATGTTAGCTTCAACTGCAACAACCCCAGCGATAGGTGCAAGACCTAAAGAGATTCCAAGTACGACATGTGCTAAAGAGGAAAAACGTTTAAAGTAAGAGTATGAGCCAAGAAGTAGTAAGATAGGAACACTCAAAGCGAATGCGAGTGAGTTTATCATGTATGCTATGATAACAAATACCGCAGCATTTACCCCGATGAAGATAAGAACACTGGTACTGTCAAGTCTACCATCTACATTTGGACGACCAGTTGTACGTGGGTTTTTTGCATCTATGTCACGGTCAGCATAACGATTAACACCCATTGCAAAGTTACGAGCACTAAGGGCCGCTCCAACTCCCATAAATAAAAGCCAAAAACCAAACCAGCCATCTGCTGCAACAATCATAGCAATAAAAATGAAAGGAAGAGAAAAGATAGAATGCTCAAACATAACAAGTTCGTTGAAATCTTTGGCTTTTTTGATAAATCTTTGCACAATCAAAACCTTACTTGAAATTTATAGTTTATTTTAGCTAAAAGTGATTTAAAATTAGGTTTTATTATGAGAGTTCTTCTAAAAAGAGAGAGAAGGTTTTAGATTTTCATCTTATCTTCATAAATCTGCGTTACTATTATGTATAAAAATAGTTAGATAGGTTTGGGCATGTTTTCACAGCAGAAGATTACAAAAGAGAGCACTAAAATTTTGGATATGGATAGTATATCTGAAGATAGAATAGTTTATAGTCTAGCACCAGGTAATATTAAATTTGTAGATATACAAACTAAAAAAACAAGTGTGAACATTAAAACAGGGCGAACAAAAGAAACACTTACTCTTTACTGTATAAATCACACAAAAACACTTTTAGCTTACCTCAAAGATGACTATATATATGTTGTAAAAACAATGCTAAAGAGAGGAACTCTCTCTCCAAGTTTAGATGTTTTAAACAAGATTAAACTTACTATGGTTCCAACATATCTTACATTCTCTCCAAATGCACAATATCTTTTCATTGGAAGTGAAAAAAATAGAGTATATCAGTACAAGTACAGTGAATCACAACTTTTAGCAAGCTTTGAAGAACTTGATAGTTTCAAAAAAAGAACCTCTGGTATTACTTGTATAAAGTTTGATGATTCGCAGATGTTTATTGCTGGAAATAGAGGTGATTTAGTAAGTGTAAATATTTACTCGAAGGTAGTCCAAAAGCTTTTTTTTAATGAAAGTATTGATATTCACGATCTCTTAACTCTTGGAAATAACAGAGTAATTAGTGCACATTCAAATGGTGAACTCCGTTACATACAAAGTGATAAGCATAATGTTTATACAAAGATAGATACTCTTTTTACTAAAATAAACAATATTGTATTAATGGAAAATAAAAAATATTTATTGGTTTGTGGAAGAGAGCCTTATATATCTTTGATTGATCTTGAACATAAAAAAAATATTATGAGTAAGTATCTTACTTTTGAAGATGAAGTAAAGCAGATGATTTTACTCTCTCCTTATACTCTTGTAGTTTTACTTGCAGACAATACTATTATGCGTGTGAATCTACCAAGACCAAAACAGTTAGAATCACTGATAATGCATGGCTCCTTAGATGAAGCATACAGTATAGTTAAAAAAGATCCTAGACTTTATACTTCAAAAGAATACCTTAATCTAGAAACACAGTATCAAGAGATGCTAACGCGAGCTATAGCTGAAATTCCTGAACAAAATAGAGTTTACGCAGAGCAAACACTCTCTTTTTTTGAAGATGTATCATCTAAGAAAAAAGAGATTACAGCTGTTTTTAAAGCTTTTGATAATTATAAAAAATTTCAAGATTTATTCTTTGCAAAAGAGTATAGTATGGCTTATAATCTAGTTGCTATGTATCCGGCTCTTGAATCAACGCGAGAATACAGACGTTTAGAGTTGGACTTTAAAAAAACATTGCAAGAAGCGAAAGATTATCTTCTCAATCGTCAGTATACAGAGGCACAAGGATTACTTAAAAAATATATGCTTGCAAAACCAAAACAAGCAATACTCAAGCTTTTTTTGAACAAAAGCCATTTGTTTCTGGAATACTTAGATGTTTTAAAAAGTAAAGATATCGAAAAAATCCAAGAAATTGCACAGAGTAATCCTGTTTTCGCACAGTATTTAAAGTACCTTAATATAGATGTCCAAAATAATGCAATGAAAAATATACTCGCGATTTTAGAAATAAATATTGAAACCGGAAAGTTATTGCAAGCAAAAAAGATTGTCTATGATTTGGATACACTTAAAGGTTTAGATGCCTTAGAAAAATACAAAGAAAAAATTGTCTGCACAGGACAACTCTATTTTTTAAGCGATGCAAAAAATTATTTGGAATCTTATAAACTTCTTGATAAATATGAATTTTTACAAGAGAGTGACTTAGGGTATAAACTTGAACGTTACTGGAAAAATATTATAATAAAACTTGAAAACTATGCATATAAAGGAGACATGAAAAAAGTTTCTGCTTTGGTGAAAAAATATAAAACTTTAGAGAAACGCAAAGAGAAACTTTATGAAGTCCTTGAAGTGAGTTATCGTATACATATTACTGCATTAGAACTTGAACAGGCATATGAAAAATTGAAAAATGTCAGTTTAAATTATCTTAAAATATATGGAAATAATCAATATATAGAAAAAGTTATACGAGGATTACATACTAATTCATCGTATAAGATA
>Ga0256826_1003040_pt1 | contig 10103 bp, 9 predicted proteins | sample CV79metaG_FD_185975 | JGI IMG/M metagenome (GOLD analysis project Ga0256826, IMG submission 185975) | Hydrothermal vent microbial communities from East Pacific Rise, Pacific Ocean - CV79 | ecosystem: Environmental > Aquatic > Marine > Hydrothermal vents | place: Pacific Ocean: East Pacific Rise... | reverse complement strand
GCCAAAAATCAAATCTTTTAGTATATATTCCTTCATAAAACATTACAGCTGTAATAGTTAGGAATAACATATAAAGTTTAAAGAAATCTACTATAGATCTTTCAAATTCAACACCTATTATTGGTGAGATAATTTCTCTTGTATAATAAGCCAAGACTATAGATAAGGAGACTAACAGTAAATCAGATAATAAAAGTATAAAACGAGAGAAATAATTTTTCAATATAAATCCAAATAATAAATGTTTGATATTCTACTAAAATGTAACTAAGTGTTCTATTAAGTGAGCATCACACTTAATCTTATTATCTCTTCTTTTTATTCCACCATCGATAATGCATACTCATTTTTTTCACAGTCCACATTGGTAATTTTTCATACCTTTCCCCTAACTTATATCCTAAATATTTCATCCCATTTCGGACAAACCACTCAGGTAAAAGATACCATGCTTTATTACTAAGTAAATATTTAACTTCAGATTTAATATACTTTAAACCTTCACCTTCAGGCTTCCCAAACTCTTCTAAAATCCAACTTTCACAATTATGAAACACACCTATATCAAAATACCTTTTAAACTCTTGTAAGACTGTATAACTATGAGAATGATAAACTTTGGCTTCTGAGACATAAGCCAATTCATAGTTCTTGAGTATAAATTTTGCACCGGCATAAGTATCTTCACCTAATATCAGTCCATTTTTAAACCACCCAATAGACTCTAAATAACTTTTTCTATATGCAGCAAAACTATCAGATAAGAAGGCTGTTTTAAGTCCATAATCTACTATATCTTTTTTATCCCTAATGTAAGATTTATCTTTATAGTTAAACTCTCGTAAATGTTTACCAAATAAATTTGTTTTTTTATAACTTAATTGTTTTCCATATGCAGCTGCTATCTTTTCATTAGAAAATATTTTAATTAATTTTTCTAATGAATTTTCACTGGATGGTAATGCATCTTGTGTTAAATAAATGAGAATGTCACCCTTAGCTATCTGAGCAGCTTTCGTTCTTGTTCCGCCATGGTCAAACTCATTTTGGGGAATTACTATTACATTGTCTGCATACCTTGTTGCGATTTCAACAGTTCTATCTTTTGAAGAAGAGTCAATAATAATTAGTTCATATTTTATTAAAGATTGAGTTTTAATATTACTTAATAAATTTTCTAAATAGTATTCTGCATTAAAAGTTGGAATTATTATTGATACCTTATTCATCTTCTATTACCTTTATATATATTTGATGTAAGTTTTTTACATAAGTTCTTACTGAATATGTAGAATCATTAAATAGATTATGATTATAAACACCAAGTTTTTTCAGTTCACTAGGAGATAAATCTTCAACTTCTTTAATCTTATCAATTAAATCATACTCTTTTAAAGTTGTAAAGATGTAACCAGTATTATTCTCTATAACAAGTTCTGAGGCTGCTGACTCTTTGGATACAATAGATGGTATTCCATAGCAACCTGCTTCCAAAACAGTTAATCCAAATGTTTCATACCAAAGTGATGGAAATATTAAACATTTTACATCTTCTAAATAGTCTTGAATTTCATGTGGTTTTATCCAGCCTGTAATAGTTGCATTTGGTAATATTTCTTTAATTTTATCTTTTAATTTACCATCACCAATAAATATTATTTCTATATTAGATTGTTGGATTGTCTTTGCAAGTAATAATACACCTTTTTCATCATCTAATCGACCAATAAATGCATATTTATGATTCTTTTCAATTGTTATCCGCTTAGAATCTGTCCTTATAAGAGGATTTAACAGTTTATAAAAAGTTTTATTATTCAAATATTTTTCTAGTACATCTTTCGATAAATCAGATAAATAAACCATATTATTAATTTTAGATATATATTTTTTTTGTATGCTATGTCTTAGAAATCTCCATATTTTTTCAATATAGCTAGCTCTATCACAGTTTGTCAATGCACATTCTAATGAACCAGCCTTCTTAGTACAGATAACTTTTTCCTTATAATTATAGAAGGCACCATTCGGACAGGATGAAAAATAGTCATGCAAAGTCATTATAACATTTTTTCTACTACTAATAACTTGCAATACACTTGGCGACAAAACTTTTGTCCAAGTATGTAAATGTATAATTGTTTTTTCTTGCTCTAATGAATCCAATAGTTTTTTTAACAAATGAGCAGAATTAAAGTTCCATAGGCCTTGAAATAAACCGATTAACTTACTATCTTTTAACTCTTTTTGTTCTGTACATATAAGATAAATATTATCTCGAAGTAATCTATTATCCACAGGTCCTTTTCCACAGAAATAGTATACATGTACCTTTGGATAACTAATAGATAATTCTGAAGCCGTAATAATAGCGATATTGCTAGCACCGCCTTCAACATATGAAAAATCACTTATGATTACTATATTTTTTATCATTTATTTGCTACTTTACGAATTTCTAGTTTTGTAAAAATCATTACATCAACCTATAATTCTGGCTGGATTACCAACAACTGTTACATCATCTGGTATATCATTAATAACTACAGTACCTGCACCAATTTTAACATTATTTCCAACTGTAATATCTCCTATGATTGCTACATGTGCACCAACATCTACATTATCACCAATAACTGGGCTAGGACCTTCAGACCCATCAGCCAATCGTTTACACCCTATAGTTGTTGAATGACGTAACAACACATTACTTCCAATTACTGCATTTTTATTTACAACCAAAGCAAATCCGTGTTCAAGTCGTAAACCAGCACCAATCTTAGTGTTTGGTTTTAACTCTACACTCATCACATAATCTACAATTACTCGATAAACAATAGCCAAAGGCAAACCTAACCACCAAAGAAAAGAGAACTTTTTCATACTAAATAATTGTACTGTTCTAAAAAAAGACAGTATAAAGGTACCTTTTATATTTCCTTTATTGGCAGAATAGTCCATCAATATATTTTTCATATTAGCTCCAGTTTATTTGTCTTATTTGTATATGACTCAACAGCAAAAAGGATTAAAAGTTTAACTAGTAATCCAAATGTAAAAAAGACATAAAAGTTTCCTGTAAAAAGTACCGTCTCTAGTGATATAAAAATACTAAATGCGATTATTGCACGTAAAAAATGATATTTTTCTACTGCTCGATATATATATATGACATTAATTGCATTCACTATACCAAATATAAGACTGTAAAACAAACTTAAAGGAACGCCAAACATATGATATAAACTTGCTTGAAAGCCCATTGTCAGTAAATAGCCTCTTTCAAAAATAGTATCCGGAATATTAAGTTGATGCATTAAATATTTTAGTCCCACAGTATTAGAGTCAATCTTAGTATCAATGATTTTGTTTGCTTCAGAAGTGATATGAGAAAAATCATGTATATTTGAAGAAATACTAGCCCAAGCTAAACCACCTTGTCCTCCAAATAAACGAAACTTTAAAACTTCCATACCACTTTGCAAGTTGCTTATATCATAATAAGAATATTTGAACAACGCGAATGATAAGATTAGCACAACAATTAGTGTTGCATATAGGACGTATTTTATTTTAAAAGGAATTTTAATCGTATTCTTTATCATATAAGGTATGTAAAATGGAATTAATGTTTCCATAAAATATGTAAATTTAGCCCCATGTAAAAAACCAAAAAGAATAAGACAAAAGAGTATAAATATAGATAGTCGTTTATAACTATAATAATAATAACCAATTCCTGCAATCATTGAAAAAATGGCATAGTACGCAAAAAACCTAAACATTGGATGCATAGACAAGATTTTAGATTTCTCATAATCTAGATAATTTAAAATAATAAGATTATTTAACACTACAACTATTAATATAAAAAATAATATATCCCTTATTGAGATATATTGTTTCAGCTCTATACTTTTAAAATTCAATCTCTCCATAAATGAAAAGACAAAAATTGACCCTAAAAGAAAACTAATTAACATCCAAGCTACTATATTCGTTGTATAAGTAGGGTAACTTGTTAGAAACGTCTCAAAATTGTAAAAAGAAATACTATCGTGATAATAAACAGATACTAGCATCCAAGTAGTTGTAAATAAAAGTTGAATATAAAAAATAAAATAACGATTAAATTTTATTAAAAAAAAAGTTACTGTTGATAAGTAAAATAATATTGCTATTGTATTGATATAAAAAATCATTCACTATTCTCTAGTGATGATGTTACAGATAAAAATGCATTCGATAAACATTTTATATTTTTTTCTTCAAGAACGGCTTCATTATGCAATGGATCTGTCCAATAACAGTTATAAGAATTATCTAAAAGTTTTTGCATTATAGATATATCATGTTTCATATCTCGTTCCTTTTGGTTTAGTAGTTCCAAAATTGTTAGCTGTAGATTTTTAATATCTTTAACATACCTAATGCATGAAAAGTCATCAAAATACATTTGTGCAAAAACAATAGATGGTATACCTAGCATTGCAGATTCATAACATGAAGTACCTGAAATACTAAGCACCAACTTGACCCGTTTATAGAGTTCAAAATTCGAAATTTTTGAATTAATTACGACTACATTTTTTATATTTTTGACATCTCTATAAAAGTTAACACCCTTTGCTCCAAAAGAGTTAGCATGTTCTTTAACAATCAGTTTCATACCATAAGGTAATGACCGTACTATATTTTTAATAAGTTCAACTTGATTACTTGAAAAGGCACCTAATACATCAATAGAGTTTTCTGGTTGTACATGTAATGGGTACAGAGCATATGTAAACTTTTCAGAAAGAGTTGTTCTTTTTGTTATATTATTTAAATAAAATTTACCAAAATATTTTTGAATTGATTCAACTATTCTGTCTTTTATTAAATAATGTGTTAGAGAGGTTTCAACATTAATAAAGCCAAGTATTTTTTTCATTATTTTTCTAAAATACGAAGTGTAAGAAGTTTTTTTATTAATAATATGAAAATAACTCGGTGTAGGTTTACGAATAATAAAATCTTCTAAAATAATTTCACCATCCAACTGTTCCTTTGCTGGTACTCTAGACAACAGTTTATTTTGATAAATGCTTTCAATAAAAATCAATCGGTAACTTGGGAATCTCATATCCCAAGGTGCGATATACCGAATATTTAATTCTTTACAAATCATGTAACACATTAGTTCATGTAGATTTGTCGGTTCAGAAAAAACAGTATTGACCTTATTATTTTCTAAAAAAGTTTTCATACGATAGTAATAAGTTTTTGTCACTTCGTTAATATAATTTTCATCATAATTTACAAGGAATCTGTCAATCAATATTGTGTTATTAAAAGTCAAACCACTTACTTCTTCACAAATGTTCATTTGAGTAACTATGTCGATAGGCAAAGTGTTCTTTTTTAAAGAGTCTTGAGTGACATCTAAAAAAAGAATCTTGTCTATTGCTACATTTCTTTCAAGTAACCATTCATACCATTTTGGAGAGTTAGCGATCCAAAAGACTGTATGCCCTTCTTTTTCTAAGTTTATTGATATCTCATAGAAAACTTTTGTCATATCAAATATAGAGATAAATAGTATATTCATATTGTCCTCCTCTTATCTTAATTTTTTGATTTCATTAAAAAACCTATTACATGTATTTCCATCAGGTTTATACAAATAGTTTTCAACAAAAGAAGCTTTTTCTTCAAGTTCTTGACTTGTATAATTAAAGTCTTGTGGATCCATAAGAAAGTTAGTGATTTTATCTTCAAAATTTTCTTTTGAATTAACAATCTCTATCCCCTTTGCCTTATGAAATGGCAACAAATCATCTTTTAGGAGTGGAATATTTTTGTCCCAATAAGTATAAATTGTGTTTTTGTTAAGATACATTGCTTCTGTTACAATTGTAGTTTGAAAAGCAACAATGAGCTTAGCTTTTTGAATCAATTCATTAGAAATATTTGAGCCACCAATCACCTTTAGATTTGAACGATTATATTGTGTTTGTAGTTCAACTAAATCTGACTGCTGAGGATGCGTTTTAATGATAAAATTATATTCACCTTCATATTTCTGTGCTAAAGCAGAAAGTATTTCATGTGTTTCTTTCTTCATTCCCTTCCATGATAAAGGATTCTGTGAACTTTGTTTACTGGGATGTATATAAGCATCATCTTCGTAGGAAAAGAAGACAATGAGAGGAAGATTAGCATTACCTATTACATCTTTTAGAAAGTTTGTATGCTTCAGATGAAAAAGGTCAGAACGTGCTTGCCCCAATACCATGACTTTTTTTGGAGACATTCCTTTTTTCTCCAAATATTCTTTTTGCCGCTTACTCCAGACAAAAGCATATTCTGATAGGATAGGAACATTTTTTTTCAACCTTAAAGATTCATTTTTAAAATGAAAAGGGGAAATTGTTCCTTCTTTATCTAAGATAATGGTACTAACTTTCTGCTCTTTTGCTAATAATACAAACTCACGTATCCAGTAAAAACTATCTGAAGGCATGAGTAGATACTCAAAGCCAATCTTTTGTGATATAAGTTTGTATATTTTCTCACTTTCATGCTTCCATGCTAACAGGTTTGATTTCTTTTCACTTGAATACGCAATATGTATATGAATAACATCCGAACTAAAAAACTCTTTGGCACTCTTAAAGAGTGTAGGACCATCTAAAATAATAAAATTGAAATCTTTATTTGACAATTGACATGCTTCAAGGTCTTGATCATAAAAATGGTTAATAGCAAGAATTGTTTTTTTTGTTTTATCTACACTAAAATCAATTCCATTCAAATACTTTTTATACTGTCTTCGGTAGTACAAAATTGAAGCTACTCTTGGTAGTATCATTCTAATTGTTTTTCTTATTGTGTTCATTCTCTTTTCCTAATTTTACTCTTAATAACAGTTTTTTCTTTTTTTGATAAAATGTAATTGTAATTGAGCCCATATTGAATAATCACTAGAAACAAAGACAAAATAATCCCAATGAGGTTTGGTAAATATAGTTTTGCTAATATAAGAATACCAGTCAATGGCAGATGAAATAAAAATAATTTAAATGTTCTTCTGAACACTTTTGTTTTTAGCCCTAATGTTTTTTCTAAAAGTTTATTATAAGGCGCTAATAAATAATATCCAGCAATTAGTGTTGCTAGTAGTAAACCTGCAATTCCCATAGAATCTAAAAAATATATACTTAGACCTAGATTTATCACAGCTGCTATATTAATGAACAATAACGTTTTTTTAACCTCTTTTAAACCTGTAATAACCGTTCCCGCTATTGCTGCTATTGGCAGAGCTAGATAAGTGAAAATTATTATTATACTTAAATTTGAATATTGTGCATACTCTTCACTTATCCATACTGTAATTAAAGTATCAAGGTAAAACATCAATAAAAAACTAATTGGAATGATTAAGATATAAGCATACTTTACAAATCGAAGATAAATTAATAAAATTTTTTTATTGTTTTTGTTTTTATGCTCATTGGCAACTTCTGGAATTAAGGCACTATTAAGCACTTGTGTTATCATACGAAGAGGCATTATAGGCTTAGTAACAATGTCGTATATGGTCATCCACATAGGTGTTAAAAATTTCCAAATCAAGAGTTTGTCAGTTTGGTTAAAAATGAAGCCTACAATTCTAGTACTAAATACTTCTAAACTATAAATAGAAATTTTTTTAAGAAAAATCAAGTTTCGTTTCTTAAAAAGATTTGTATTTTTTAAAGTTAAATCTGCATTTTTTATTAAGAAATAACTTAATACGATTGTATTCAATAAAGTCATTATAAATATAATCTGAAAAACATGTAGAATCGAGTTAGAGATGTAAAGTACTAAAATAATTAAAACTGATTGTATTACAATGAAGATGGTATTTAAAGTTCGAGTAATAATAAAAAACCTTAATCCTTCTAAAGTAGATTTAAATGAGAGCATAATGAACTGTAAGAACAAGTTTAAAATCACTATATGAATAATATCTGTTAACTCTTGAGTCCCTATACTTATACTAGATATTGAAGAAACGATAGTAGCGTCAAAAATATATAGAACAGTAGCTAAAATACTTCCTAAAATAAAGTATAAAACAAACCCATAATACATAATTAGCGACTTTATTCTTTTATGGTTTTGGTAAAAAGAGATATAATATTGCATACTGACTTCTAAACCCAGATCAAAAATATTAAGTGAACCAAAGATACTTAGCATACTCAGTATAAGGTAAATACCATAAATATCTGCACCTACTTTATTTATAAATAGTGAAACAAAAACTAAACTTGTGATAAGTAGAACTATGCGTTCAAATGCTGTAATTAAAGTATTATTTAGAATAGTAGATTTCAATACTATAGCCTAACCGCAATGTTTTTACTTGCTAGCTCTTTTTTAATATCATCAGGGGTATTTCTTGAAAAATGAAATATATAGGCGGCGGCAATTGCGTCAGCACCATGTTCTATCGCTTCTACAGCATCATAAGGTTTCCCCATGCCGCCGTTAATAATAATTGGGATAGTTAGCTCGCCTTTTAACATATCTATCAGATCTAAGTCGTACCCTTTTTGTGAGCCTTCTCTGTCAACTGAGGTAAGTAAAATTTCTCCCGCTCCATATGCTTCATACTTTTTAGCTAAAGATATTAAATCAACTTCTTGTACACCATGCTGTTTGTTAAATACTTTATATTCGTTATTAATCTTTTTAACATCTATCGAACAAATTATGCATTGTGACCCAAAAATATCAGATGCCTCTTTTATAAAATCACAGTTTTTTAACGCTATTGTGTTAATTGCTACTTTATCTGCACCGGCATTTAAAATAGTATATATATCTTCTATACGTGTGATACCTCCCCCTATCGTTAAGGGCATATAACATTCATCGGCTATGTCAGAAATTATTTCAGTATTGATTTCCTCTCCGTTTATGCTTGCATCAATGTCTAGAACAATGAGTTCATCTACATTACGTGCGTTGTAAATCCTAGCTGTTGATGTTGGATGGCCTATCGTTCTAAATGTTTCGAAACCAATACTTTTAACTAGTTGCCAGTCTTTTAACTGTACACATGGAATAATTCTATGTTTTAACATTTAGCCATCACTTTTTAGTTTTACAAAGTTTTCTATTATCTTCAATCCAGCGGCTTGACTCTTTTCTGGATGGAATTGGAAAGCAAAAATATTATTTTTATGTATCGATGACACAAAATCAAATCCATAGTTTGTTGTACTGCTAACAACATCTTCATACCCTTTAAAATAATAAGAATGCACAAAATAAAAATCGCTTTCATCAGACACTCCATTAAAAAGGACATTATCATTTTTAAAATGTGTATTATTCCAACCTACATGAGGTATTTTCAAGTTTTTTTCTAAGCTATTAAAATCAAACTTTACAACTTCTGCATCAATCCAGCCAAGCCCTTTAGTCTCTCCATTTTCGTAACTTTTTTTAGAAATCAACTGCATGCCTAAACATACTCCTAAAAATGGTTTCTTGTTTTTTATGACTGCTTCATCTAAAATATCAATAAGCCCTAATTCATTTAAATTCTTCATACCATCTGCAAATGAACCAACACCTGGTAAGACTATTTTTGAAGCAGCTTTGATCACATCAATATCGTTGCTTATAATAGCTTCGCATCCTACTTTTTCAAATGCTTTTTGAACTGAACGCAGATTACCCATTTTGTAATCAATTATTACAATGTTATTTAACAATATATTCTTCTTTTCTTACTAAAGAGCCATCGATATCTCTTACAAACTTACCATTTTCATCTCTTTTAAATATTCTTTTATTTGTATACGAATCGACAATCTTATCAAATTCTTTTTGAGTGAAGCCAGTATATTCAAGATATTTTTTAATTGCTTTTTTGGGAAGAAGGCCATCATACTTGTTTACTAGTCTAACTCCTTGTTCTCTATCTATATACCCTAATCTGATATCTAAACAAGCATTGTCTGTAGCTCTACCAAAGCCATATTTAACATACTTTAAATAATCATGAAGATGATTACTATAACAATCTAAATTTTCAAAATCTTCATATGTTGTTTCAA
>Ga0256826_1003039_pt1 | contig 10104 bp, 9 predicted proteins | sample CV79metaG_FD_185975 | JGI IMG/M metagenome (GOLD analysis project Ga0256826, IMG submission 185975) | Hydrothermal vent microbial communities from East Pacific Rise, Pacific Ocean - CV79 | ecosystem: Environmental > Aquatic > Marine > Hydrothermal vents | place: Pacific Ocean: East Pacific Rise... | reverse complement strand
ATCAAAAGCTTCCATCGACTCCTCTATCGGCACCACTGTGTCAGGCCAATGCATTTGGTAGAGGTCGATGTAGTCTGTCTGAAGGCGTTTGAGTGAATTCTCAACTGCACGTTCGATATGAAAACGGTCTATCGCGGTAAGACCATGACGAATCGGTGGAACAAACCAACCCGAAGCAGCACCCGCAACCTTACTTGCCAAGATGACACTTTCACGCGGTTTCGTCTTTAACCACCGCCCTACTATCTCTTCCGTCAACCCAGCCAATGGTGACGAGGGTGGTACAGGGTAAAGCTCAGCAGTGTCATAAAAGTTCACACCTGCATCATAAGCTTTATCCATAATGGCAAAGGCAGTTTTCTCATCAGGGACTTGTGTTCCAAAGGTCATCGTACCCATACAGATAGGACTTACTCTCAGACCCGAACGACCAATATAACGATACTCCATAAAAGCTACCTTTGTTTAGTAAATCTCGAACAAAAAATTACGTTCTTGTAATTGTAGCAAGTTGATAGTAGCTTAGACTTAGAAAGTTCATTTAGCTCTTATTTATAAATAGTTATACTAGTCCACTTAACTTAGCTAGCGGGTCCTATGTCATTCAAAAGTAAAAAGTTTCATATTCTTAGTGTTGACGATACCGAGACAAACCGTCTTGTCATCGAAAAAATGCTTACTAACGCTGGCTACCAGGTCACCTCAGCGGTCAGCGGTGTTGAGGCGATTGCGCTCCTTACAGGAGACTGTAAACCTGACCTTATTTTACTTGATATCATGATGCCAGAGGTCAACGGTTTTGAGACCTGTCGTATCATTAAGAACTCTAAAAAGAGCATGGCGAACATCCCTATCATCTTCCTAACTGCAATGTCTGACATCGAAGGCATCACGAATGGTTTTGAAGTAGGTGGAGCGGACTACATCACCAAGCCCTTTCAAAAAGCGGAACTACTCGCACGTATCAACACTCACCTAAAACTTAAGCACTACCAAGACCAAGAGATAGAGCAGACCCAACGTGAACTTATCTACACCATCGCACGCATTACTGATATCCATAGTGCAGAGACCGGTAACCACATTAAACGTGTCTCTGAATATGCCAAGCTTTTAGCCATGTTGGCCGGTTATGATGAAGAGAAATCTGAGATCTTTAAACTTGCCGCTGCCATGCATGATGTAGGTAAGATCGGTATCCCCCATAAGATTTTAAGCAAGCCTGGTAAGCTCACAGATGAAGAGTTACTTGTCATGCGTAAACACCCCGAAATAGGTCACGACATCCTCTCCCAATCAAAACGCCCTCTCCTTAGAGCTGCCGCTATTGTTGCCCATCAGCATCATGAAAAATATGATGGCACAGGTTACCCTCGCGGTCTAAAAGGAAAACAGATCCATATCTTAGGCCGTATTACAGCCTTAGCTGACGTCTTTGATGCTTTAGATACCCCACGTTCATATAAAAAGAAGTGGGAACTGCATGAGACTATGAAGTTGATACAAACCGAGAGTGGAAAGCACTTTGATCCTCGTTTAGTTGATTTGCTTATGAAACATTTTGGTAAATTTCGGAAGATTCGGGATAAGTTTCCGGATTAATAGTTGTTGTACTGATCGTACTGATTTTAAATTATAATTCTTACATTCTCTCTTGATTTTTTATTCCCTTTCCTTTAACTCGTGATTGGCTGAACTTTTTCTCTCTGTCGCGTCAGAGAGATAGTTTTCAAGAAAAAGAGAGAGACGCTGTTGCGTTAGAGGCACAATTCCATCTCTAAAGTAGACCGTGAGTCATTCCTCCAACTGCTACAACTCAAGTTGTTAGTGCTGCGAGTTTGTTAGAATATGGATGAAAGTGATAGCTTTCAAATTAATTGATGCGTTACCTCTTGATCTCTTTCCACGACATCTACAAGGCTGAATGTAGAGAACAGAACTCCGTTAAGAAAAGCACTCTGTTTGAGCATAGCGAGTTAGGGCTTTTTAGGAGTGGAGTGAATGCAATGAAGGTAGTCGGTAGCTACCGACCCTGAAGCCGTCGTGGGAGCTTTTTCTGTTTCTCTTTTTTGCGGAGAAAAAAGAGAAAGTGTAAGTCAATAAAGTTAAAAGTGGTAATAGATTCCGAAATCTATAAAGCCTGTGGATTCCGGATCAAGTCAGAAATGACGGTAGAAGCAATGACTAAGTGTTAGTTAGTAGCTTGAATAAAATCTTCGATGATATCATCAGGATTCTCTAACCCAATAGAGATACGAATCAACCCATCCGTAATCCCTAAAAACTCACGCTGTTCAGCATCAAAATCACTATAGATCGTTGAAGCCATATGCAATGCTAAGGTACGACTATCACCAATATTTGCTGTAATCGTAGCAAGTTCCGTTTTACGTAAAAATTCATATGCAGCCTCTTTTGAACCCATATCAATGGTCATTAACGTACCACACCCTTTTGAAAATTGTGCAACATAACGGGGATTTTGCTCATGACCTTCGATACTAGGGTGATTAACATTGATCCCTTTTTGGTGTAGTGCCATCGCAATACGCTCAACACTACTCACGACACGATCCATACGAAGTGGCATCGTCTCTAAACCAAGAAGCGTAAGGTATGAAGAGAAGGCAGAAGCACTCATACCAAAGTCACGCATCGCACGTTTTTTAGCATTGGCTATTAGTGCCATCTTACCCATCTTTTTAATGAACTTATGCACCTCTTCGTAACGTGCTGTTTTGAACTTATCTTCGCCTTCATTGATAGCACGGAAAACAACAGCCCCACCAAGAACAGAAGCATTACCACTAATGATCTTTGTAGTTGAATAGACTACAATGTCTGCGCCCAGTTCGATAGGTGCAACACTCATTGGGGTAATGGTATTGTCTACCATTAAAACAATACCATTACGACTAGCGATATCTGCTATAGCGCGGATGTCAGGTAGACGCATATTAGGATTACCCACAGACTCTAAAAAGATAATCTTAGTCGTCTCATCAATCGCATCTTCGATCTTCTCAAACTCATCTACATCAAAAAATTGTGTCGTGATACCAAAACGAGTTAGTGTCTCAGAAAAGTAAGAGTACGTCCCACCAAAGAGACCACCAATACTAATCATACTATCACCGCTCTGTAGTAGTGACATCGTTGCTAACGCTGTTGCAGCCATACCAGAACTCGTAGCAACTGCGCCAACACCCCCATCCATCTCTGCTAAGATACTTTCTAACTTAGCCGTAGTCGGATTTCCCATACGTGAGTAAAGTGGCTTTTTGACACTACCATCAAAAATCCCCTCTGCTGTTTCAGGATCACCATAACCAAAGGCTGCCGACTGGACTATAGTAGGACTAATAGCACCTTCTTTATTACCAATATTTTGGACAAAATAGGTTGAAAACTCTTCAAAATTATTCATATATAAAACCTCATTAGGCGAACCTCTCTTTTTCAAAGGCACCCTACTGTAAAATAGTGCGAAATTATAACAAAAAAGTATGACTCATGGCTAAACGCATCTTTATCACCGCAACCAACACCGACATTGGTAAGACCTACGTTACAACACACCTACTTGAGTATTATGCTCAGCTTGGTCATAAAGTTGGGGTTATTAAGCCTATGGAAACAGGTGTAGAAGATGCTCCTATCGATGGCTCTAAATTATTAACGCTCATCAAAAAACTAAACCCAGCAATGGCAGAAGTTACGATACAAGATATTGTTCCCATACAATTCACTCTTCCAGCTGCACCTTATTGTGCTAATGGTGCCAAAAGCATTGACTTGACTCCTGTTGATATAGCTATTGAGAAGTTAGAAAAGCTATGTGACATCTTGATTATTGAGGGAGCAGGTGGGCTCTATGTTCCTATTGATAAAGAGACGATGATCATTGACCTTATTGGCCGTTTTAAGGCAAAGGCACTTCTTGTCTCACATTGTCGTCTTGGCTGTATTAATGACACTATCCTCTCCATCAAGGCCTTAGAACAAAGAGGTTATGACTTTGAGTGGACACTCAACTGTCATCAAAGTGATAGTAGCTTTGAGGAAGTCTCGAAACCCTATTTCCAAGACACTTATCCAAAATATACTATTTTCGATCGAGATATTGAGAAAATAGCCGCTTCTCTTTTGCTATAATCACATTACATATTTGAGGAGCATGCATGAACCACCTTATACGGACTGATGACTTTAGTGTAGAAGAGATCGAAGAGCTACTACTTGATGCTGAAAAGTTCTCCAAAGGTGGGTTTGATCGTATCTTATCTGATAAAATCATCATTACCCTCTTTTTTGAAAACTCTACCCGGACCAAAAGCTCATTTGAGATAGCAGCAAAACGTCTTGGCGCAGAGATGGTTCATCTTGACGTGGCTAAAAGTTCCACTAAAAAAGGGGAGACCCTTGTAGACACAGCAACAAACCTTGACGCAATGGGACCACATGCTATTATCGTACGTCACTCCAATGCCGGTGTACCTAAGATACTTTCAAAACATACCAAAGCCTCTATTATCAATGCAGGAGATGGTGCCCATGCACATCCTACTCAGGCACTACTAGACCTTTTTACTTTAAAGCAACACTTTGGAGAACTAAAAGGTAAACGTATTGCCATCGTAGGTGACATTAAAAACTCACGTGTAGCCAACTCAAACATCGAACTTTTAACACGCTTTGGTCTAAAAGTCACATTGGTTGCTCCTCCACAGTTTATGCCCGCTACTGACCTTCCACATACCTATCACATCAAAGATATTATTGATGATGTAGACATTATTATGAGTCTTCGCACGCAAACGGAACGTCACTCTCAACAGTCATACGCTTCCCTCAAAGATTATGCGAGTGACTTCTGTATTACCAAAGAACTTGTAGGTAACAGAGACCTTATCATCTTGCACCCAGGCCCTGTTCATCGTAACATTGACATCGATGATGCACTCTTGGCAGATAAACGCTGTAAGGTACTTGAGCAGGTTGCTAACGGGGTCTCTATGCGTATGGCTGTCCTTAAAAAACTCATAAATGATCAATAGGCTCTCCTCTCTTGCCGCTTCGGGTACCCCCTTCTTAGTCATTAGTGACTTTAAGGCTGAAAGTATTTTAGTTTACACTCTAGAAGAGTTAACCCAAGAAGATATTGAGTTTAGCTTTACCCCCTCAGCACAACTTCATCCAACACCACTCATAACTTCACCTATAAGTTTTAACACCTATAAAGAGCAGTTTGACACTATCATTGAACATATTAAAGCTGGAGAGACTTACCTACTAAACTACACCTGTTCTACCCCCATCACTACACCCCACTCTCTTCAACAAATCTACCAAAAAGCTCACGCTAAATTTAAACTACGTTACAAAGATGAGTTTGTCTGTTTCTCTCCTGAGCGCTTCATTAAAATAGAAGGTACAACCATATCAACCTACCCCATGAAGGGAACGATTGACGCCGCTATAGAAAATGCTAAAGAGAAGATCCTTTCTGATGAAAAAGAGATGGCAGAACACATTATGGTGGTGGATCTTTTACGTAACGATCTTGGGATCGTTGCTAAAAATATACAGGTAGAAAAGTTTCGGTATGTTGAACATCTTCAAACGGGGTATAAAGAGCTTCTACAAGTCTCCTCAAAAATAACTGCACAACTACCTAATGATTGGCGAAAAAACTTTGATAAGATCCTTACAGCTCTACTTCCAGCCGGTAGTATTACAGGAACACCAAAACGTAGTACTGTCAACATAATTGAAGAAGTAGAAGCACATAAAAGAGATTTCTTTACCGGGGTCTTTGGCTATTTTGACGGTGAGAATTTTGATAGTGCCGTTATGATTCGTTTTATAGAAAACAACCATGGAAACCTTATCTACAAAAGTGGGGGTGGAATCACAATTGACAGTGATTCTGAAGATGAATACCAAGAGATGTTAGACAAGATATATATTCCATAGATATTACTATACCAACACTCTTTACAACTCTATTTAACATGTGTTGTAGTAAACTCACACTACTTCATCAATAGGCTTATCGTGCAAAGAATAAAAGAGAGAGTCTTACGTTGTCTCAATAGCAATATTGACTTTTCTAAAAAAGACATAGACAAACAGCTTCGCCATAATATTATAAACTTAACGGTTATGTTTGCTATAACAGGCCTTGTTTTTGGCACTTTGAACAACATCTATAAACACGATATGCTAGGTGCATATGTAGATATAGCTGGTATTACCATACTTGCCATTACCATCTCGTTTTTACGCTATCGCAATGATCTTTTTGAACTTATCTCAACCATATTGACGGTAGAGTTTATTATATTATTTAACATGTTGGTTGTTATTTCTCACCCTGCAGATCTTAAACATATATGGTTGCTAACGTTCCCTGCATTGATCTTTTTTTATAAAGGTACGCAGACGTGGTTAGGCTGGGTCGCATTTTTCATTCTTACTCTATTTCTGAACAAACTACAGCCATTTTACAGTATTCAGTATTCACTTAATGAGATACTTTACATCTCAGTCGTTATCATTATGATGACCATTGTCATCTACTTTTATAAAGCACGTATTGATCAGGGTAATATGACCATTCTCTATCAAAAAGAGAAACTTGAAGAGCTTACTAAAGACCTAGAATCAAAGGTACAAGAGAAAACAAAAGAGCTTCAACAGCTCAATATGATGTTAGAAAAAAATGTAGAGAAAAAAGCGCAAGAGTTGATACAAAAAGATGCCCTGATCTTGGCACAATCACGTCAAGCAGCTATGGGTGAGATGATCTCAATGATCGCACACCAGTGGCGCCAACCCCTCTCAACTATTACATTACAAATCTCAAACATTAAGATTAACGCTATGTTAGGCAAAGCTTCTGTCGAAGAGACAAATAGTGCCTTAGAACATATCTCCGATACAATTATCTATCTTTCAGAAACGATAGATGACTTCCAATCTTTTTTTAGACCCAACAAAGAGAAAGAACTTGTTAATACCTGCGGATTAGTAGAACGTGGGATCAGCTTTGCCTCTCCGCGCCTTAATGTAGCCCACATTGCTATTAAACACAACTGTGATACAGTCGAAAAGATCTTGACACATACCAATGAATTCACACAGGTCATCATCAATATCCTCAATAACAGTATTGATGTCTTACTTGAGAGAGAAATACAAAACCCTGTCATTAACGTTAAAAACAGTATGGATGATAAACATATCAAGATCTATATCAGTGATAATGGCGGTGGAATTGATGAAAAAATCATCCACTCGATTTTTGAACCTTACTTTAGCACTAAAGGTAAAAATGGAACAGGACTTGGTCTCTATATGAGTAAGATGATTATAGAAAAAGAGTTAGAAGGGAGTCTATCAGTCACAAACATCAGTGAAGGAGCTCTATTTACACTAACAATACCGTTTAAAAAGTAGTGCTAATAGCTTAAAACTTTGTCTAACTTTTTTGTGAGTAGCAGGGTAAACTCTTCAAAACTTGGTAAGGCCAACGAAGATTCACGTTGCTTTGTCCCCCACATAGGTTCAGGGAAAAAACTGTCCTCTTGAAAACGTGCCATAATGTGCCAATGTACTAAGGGCATGTAGTTTCCAAATGAAGCAATATTGATTTTAGTCGGGTTGTAATAATAAAGCATCTCTTTTTCGATAAGATCAAGAGCTGTAAAGATAGCGTTCTTCTCATCTACACTGCATTCGCTAAACTCTTTGTGTTCTAACTGTGTAAAGATTTTCAACCAAGGGATCTCACTCTCTTCGATTTCTACACGAATAAGTCTGTTTTCAAAGATATTAATGGAGTTGATCCTCTTTTCTACGACGCGTATGACGACGGTTCTTTTCACCTTGACGTCGATCTGAACGATGGTGCCGGCGCTCATCAAGTTTACTCTCATGTTTAAGTTGATTTGATTTTCTACGACCTACAGAGACTCTGCGATCTTTTATACCCGATCGTTGCTGCTCTTCTCTACGATCTTTTTTACCGGAATAGGGATTACGAAATTTAAGCCAAAGAAAAATAATGACCAAAACACCAAAAAGTAGACCAAAAGATTGTTTGTCAAGTTCCATAGAAAGCCTTAGTGATTCATCTTATTTATAGTATATTTTAACAAGAAAAATGAAAAAAGTCATAAGAGACTCTTTTCAGTAGGTTGTTATTTAGTTAACGGAGAGAAAGGAACGAGTGCTGAACCCCAAGTAAGGCCACCACCAAATGCATCTAAAAGCATTAATTCACCTGCTTTAAGACCACCATCCTCATAAAGATCATTAATCGCCATAGGGATTGATGCACCCGATGTATTACCATACTTATGTACCGTCAAGACCACTTGGTCTTCACGCATCTTAAGTGAATCACCCACCGCTTTAATAATACGATAATTTGCTTGATGCGGAACAAAGTGTGCAATGTCATCTGAAACAAGGTTGTTGTCTGCAAGAATCCTCACAACATCTTTTGTTAATGTACGTACTGCAATTTTAAAGGTTTCATTACCCTTCATCTGGATAAAAGACTCTTCAGACTTAAGTTCATTTTTGTGAGGGTTTCCTGTTCCACCATCCGGTGTCATCAAGAAGTCACCAAGACTACCATCTGCAGCGATATGAAGATCCATGATCGCTTCATCTTTGTTCTCTGTAGCAGAGATAACAGCCGCACCCGCACCATCACCAAACAAGATACAAGTTCCACGATCAGTATAGTCTGTAATCGCAGACATTTTCTCAGCACCTACGATTAAGATATTTTTCTTCATTCCAGACTCTATAAATGCTTTTGCGATGCCTAAGATATAAACAAACCCAGTACATGCTGCAGAGATATCAAAAGCAGGAACTTTATCTAGTCCCATCTTATGAGCAACAACAGTCGCTGTCGCTGGCATGTTAAAGTAGTCTGGAGTAATCGTTGCCATAACGATCATATCGATGTCGCTTTTAGCAAGGCCTGAACGCTCTATCGCAAGTTCAGCAGCCTTAACCGCCATGTCTGAAGTAGTCTCATTGTCTGCCGCTATGCGACGTTCTTTGATACCTGTACGTTTTGTAATCCACTCATCAGTAGTATCTACCATGTGTGTCAAGTCTTCGTTAGAAAGAATTCTTTCTGGCACATAAGCACCAATTGAGCGGAATGCAGCGTACATTAGTTTCCTTTAGCTAGTTCACGTTCTATATGTTCGTTAACACCAGTGTCAACATAACGAATAGCTTGAAAGATAGCATTTTTGATAGCTTTAGGATTACTCTTGCCGTGACCAACAATAGCACATCCTTTAATACCAATAAGTGGTGCACCACCCTCTTCTGCGTAGTCTGTCTCTTTTTTTAAAAGCTTAAAGACCTTACGCATCAAAAGTGCCCCTGTAATAGCTACAGGTGATTTACGGATGTAATCTTTCAAGAAGTAAGAGATAGTCGATGCCGTTCCTTCTGCTGTTTTTAACACAAGGTTACCGATGAAACCATCACAAACAACAACATCACATTCGCCATTAAAGATATCACTACCTTCAACGTTTCCGATAAATCCTTCAGAGCCTTGAAGTAGTTTAAATGTAGCCTTGGTAACTTCATTACCTTTTGACTCTTCTTCACCATTAGCAAGAAGACCTACACGTGGTGAATTGATGTTTAACATATCATGAGCGTAAAAACGTCCCATAATAGCAAACTGTTCAAGATGTTCCGGTGCACAATCAACATTGGCTCCGACGTCAAGCATCACGGTACGATTTTTACCTTTAGAAGGCATCAATGTTACTAGTGCCGGACGTAGAACGTTTTTGAGACGTCCCAAACGTAAAGTAGCTAATGTCATCGTTGCACCACTGTGACCAGCAGAAACAACACCATCAGCCTCACCTTTTTTGACCAAGTCAACGGCCATAAAGATAGAGCTTTTCTTACGTTTGAGCGCATCGGTTGCAGCATCTGACATACTAATCACATCATCAGTGTCTATAATAGAAATCTTATTTTTATAACCCTTAGGTAACAAAGACAAAATCTCATCTCTTTTTCCCACTAATATAGGTTCAAACTTACGTT
>Ga0256826_1003038_pt1 | contig 10105 bp, 9 predicted proteins | sample CV79metaG_FD_185975 | JGI IMG/M metagenome (GOLD analysis project Ga0256826, IMG submission 185975) | Hydrothermal vent microbial communities from East Pacific Rise, Pacific Ocean - CV79 | ecosystem: Environmental > Aquatic > Marine > Hydrothermal vents | place: Pacific Ocean: East Pacific Rise... | reverse complement strand
TTGTTAAAAAATTCGCTAACACCAGAACCAATAATCATGTTCTTTCTTTTTAAAAACTCTTCAACATCTATGTTGTGAACAACTGTTTTCATCTCTTTGAGAACTTGAACATCATAAAAATCAAGACCTATAATAGTAAAATACTCCTCCGTAGGTTCATAGTAGTGTCTACCATAAATTCTGCCAGAGGCACTTTTTACACCGTTAATGAGTAAAAATTCGTTAACCCATGAATCTGGAATATTTACTACTCTTCCTGCTATATATCTTTGAATTGTGAAGTCAGCTTGTTTGTCTAGTGTTGCATATATATCTCTTTTTATAGAGGAACTTAAAAAAAATATTGAACTTAGAAGGGCTATTAAAAATGTAGAGAGTATAAAAATAGCAGAGTGCTTTTTTTTATATGTCCAGAGTAAAATAAGTAAAAAATGAATTTTATTTAGCATAAACATAGTTCATTTTAGAGTCGTTTTTCATTTGAGGGTAGAGTCTATTTGAGTCATCTCTATAGTAAATGACTCTATGTTCAAGATAAGCTGTAGAGAGTGCCAAACCAGGGAGTTTAGTAAGGCTTGTTACCGCCTCTATTTGAACTTCTCTCTCTTTTGAATAGTTTGAGTAATAAGCAAGAGAGAAAAAAGTTGTTAAACTAATAGACAAGGTTAAGAAAAAAAGTTTCACTAAAGTGTATATTTAAGAGCTTTTTTTGTAAATTCTGTAGAGCAGAAGAACATTGCTATAAAAATTGGGTTTATTTTTACATAATCGTTTTCTATTTTTTCAAAGATTTTAAAGTTAAATCCTCCGCCATTAGCACTATCTTTAGGAACTACTGTAAACTCTATTGGTGCAAGTGTTTTTACCATATTTAAAATTTTCTTTTTCTGTTTTACACTATCATTGTTTAAAATATTAAAGTCTGGCGTTTCTGAACTTTTATGTAGAAGTAGAGTGCTTTGTAAAACTTCAAGTTTGTCTTTAAAAACTAGTTTATTCCATTTTATTGTTGTCTCTTGGGACTCTATTTTACAAGCTTTAAATGTTAAAGGATGAGGTTTTTGAGCTTTCATAGCTTCCATTAGTGCTAGTAAAAAGTTTGTCCCACCTACATTTGTTGATGCTTTGCTCATAAAAAGGTGAATGAGGGCCTTTGTTTCTTCGTTTTGTTTGTTAAAATTACACATATTGTTCCTAGTTTAAGTATTTATTTTTTTATGAATTGAAAAATTATTTTTTCCACTATTTTTAGCGACATACATCGCGCTATCTGCATTACTTATAAGAGTGTCTATATTATCTGCATCTTGCGGATAAAAAGAGATACCTATACTTGCTCCTATATTTAAGATATGGTTGTTTATTTTAAAATCTTGATTAAGTCTATTTATAATATTTTGAGCAATATCACTTGCATTAGATATTTGAGTCACATCAGTGAGAAGAACAATAAACTCATCTCCTCCAATTCGAGCAACTAAGTCCATAGTTCGAACAGATTTTTGTAGTCTATATGCAGTCTCTACAAGAAGTTTATCTCCTGAGTCATGACCATAGGTGTCATTTATATTTTTAAATCCATCTAAATCAATGAACATAAGAGCTAAAGTTTTTTTAGAGCGTTTAGCTCGTTTTACTTCCCTCTCTAAGCCAATATAAAAATATGCTCTATTTGGTAAAGACGTTAGCTTGTCAAAATGAGCCATCTGTTTTAGTCTGTGTTGTGTCACACTAACGTAAATACTAAAAAGAAAAAGAAGGCTAATAATAGAAGCGAGTAAAATTTTAACATACTCTCGTTCAACAACAAGCGAGTCAATATAATCAGATTCACTGTAGAGTACTAGATAGGCAATATTCCTCTTCTCGAGAGCACTATTTATAGGAATAAAGGTAATTACTATAGCGTTATAGTTGTATGAACTAGAAGTTGAAAAAGGTTTTCCATCATGCATTTTTTGAGAAATAAGTTCATTGTCGTTAGAGTCTTTAATTATTTTATGAAACTCTCTATTTTTCAATTTTAAAGATGAGCCTTTTTCTACACAATAAGAAGGACTCTCTACGGAGTTATCATAAAGGTCATTTTTAAATTTTGTGTACATCTTACTCTCTATTTCAGATTTTAAAATAATAAAATGTTTGTCAATAATAAATTTGTCAGTTATATACTCAATAAGTTGCTTACTTGAAAAAGATATCTCTATACTTCCTATATGCTCATTGGCGTTTGAAAAGAGAGGGTAGACATATCTAAAACCGTGATGAACTTTTCCTACTTCAAATCCCTCTGTAGGTCTAATTTCTCTGTTTGTTGTTGCAACACTCTTTCTTATACTTTGTAAGTTGTCTCCAAATTTATTTGGTGCATGCATACGTAGAAAACTTGTGTTGTCTTTGAGGTGAAAATGGAGCTGCTTTACACCCATGTTTACGAGTCGCTTGTACCTTTTTTTAAGCATATTATACATTTTGTTTCGTATTAATGCTTGCTCTTCTTTAGAGGCATTTGTAGTTTTTTCAAAGAGAGAAATAAGTTTTTGATTATCTTGATACATTGAGTAAATATCATGTGACATGATTTTTAAATATTTGTATTGTGTTTGAAACTGGGTTTGTATGAGTTCGGTTTGAATCTTTAAATAATTCTCTTGTTGGCGTTTAAAGAAGTAGTTGATAGAGTAGTTCATTAAAATAAAAAGTAATATAAAAAATATGAGGTGTTTATAAAATCTTTTTATTGTTTGCATAGGCGAATTTTAACATCTTTTGTAAAAATGCTAACTGAAACGACTATTAAGTAATATACGGGTGAAGAATTGTTTAAGCACCATGTAATGACAAAGGTATTATTATGTCAAAAGTAAAAGAAGACAAAAATTGTCTGATTTAAAAAACAGAGACTTTTAACCTCTGAATATAAAGGTAAAAAATGCAAGTTTATTTAGATAATAACGCTACTACAATGACAGATCCATTAGTGGTAGAAGCTATGATGCCATATTTTAGTGAAGTATATGGTAACCCAAATTCACTTCACAAGTTTGGAACATCTAGTCACCCAGCACTATCTCGTGCTATCGACCAAGTATATAAAGGTTTAAACGCCAACGATAATGATGATATAGTATTTACATCATGTGCAACAGAATCAAATAACTGGGTTTTAAAGTCAATATTTACAGACCATATAGTAAATGGTGAAAAAAACCATATTGTTACAACTGAAGTTGAGCATCCATCAGTTCTTTCAACTTGTAGATGGTTAGAAGAAGAGGGTGTAAAGGTTACTTACCTTCCTGTAAATGAGCAGGGTGTTGTTGAAGCACATACTGTAAAGAGTTTCATAACTGAAAAAACTGCATTAGTTTCTATAATGTGGGCTTCAAATGAGACAGGAGCAATTTTTCCTATTAAAGAGATCGGTGAGATTTGTAAAGAAAAAGGTGTGCTTTTTCACTCAGATGCAGTTCAAGCAGTTGGAAAAATTCCAGTTGATTTACAAGATGTTCATGTTGATTTTCTTTCATTTTCAGCACATAAATTTCATGGACCAAAAGGTGTAGGAGCTCTTTATATTAAAGACTCTCAAGCCTTAACTCCACTTCTTCATGGTGGTGAGCATATGGGTGGTCGTCGTTCGGGTACTCTTAATGTTCCTTATATTGTTGGTATGGGTAAGGCAGTAGAGTTAGCAACTACAAACATTGAAGAGAAAATGGCAACTATTTCAGCTAAGCGTGACCGTTTAGAAGATGCTATTTTATCTTTAAGTGAGACTTTTGTAGTTGGTGATAGAGTAAACCGTACACCAAATACTATTCTTATCTCAATCCGTGGGGTTGAAGGTGAGTCTATGTTATGGGACTTAAATAACCAGCAAATTGGTGCATCAACAGGTTCTGCTTGTGCATCTGAAGATTTAGAAGCAAACACTGTTATGCTTGCTATCGGTGCAGATAATGAGTTAGCACACACTGGTATTCGTTTATCTCTTTCAAGATTTACAACAGATGAAGAGATAGAGTATGTTATAAGTCACTTTAAAAATGCGGTTGAGCGTTTAAGAGGAATATCTTCTTCTTTTGCAAAACAGCAACCAACAAAGGGTGGAGAAGTTCAAGAATGCGAACTTCATCACCACTAAAATAAATTAATAATTATTAAATAATAGGAGAATATTATGGCAAAAGCTGATATGTTAGGTGAGTCTCTTTGGGACGCCTACTCAGATAAAGTTACGACACTTATGAACAACCCTCAACACCAAGGGGAATTGTTTCAAGGTGAGGTAGAAAAACGTGGTAACAAACTTATTGTTGCTGATTTTGGTGCTGAATCTTGTGGTGATGCAGTACGTTTATACTGGGAAATTGACCCAGCAACAGATACTATTATAAACTCAAAGTTTAAATCTTTTGGTTGTGGTACAGCTATAGCATCTTCAGATGTTATGACTGAACTTTGTATAGGTAAAACAGTTCAAGAAGCTGTTAAAATTACAAATATTGATGTTGAACTAGCACTTCGTGATGATCCAGAAACGCCAGCAGTTCCACCTCAAAAAATGCACTGTTCAGTTATGGCTTATGATGTTATAAAAAAAGCAGCTGGTATGTATATGGGTGTTGATGCTGAGAGTTTTGAAGAAGAGATTATAGTTTGTGAGTGTGCTCGTGTTTCACTTACTACTCTTCAAGAAGTTATAAAACTTAATGACCTTACTACTATTGAGCAGATTATTGATTATACAAAAGCTGGTGGTTTTTGTAAGTCTTGTATTCGCCCTGGTGGTCATGAAGCTAAAGACTACTACCTTGTTGACATTTTAGCGGACACTCGTAAAGAGATGGATGAAGAGAAAATGAAAGCTGCAGCTGATGCTAGTGCAGGTGGTGAAGCTGACTTTGAGACTATGACTCTTGTTCAGCAGATTAAAGCTGTTGATGCAATTATCGATGAAAATGTACGTCAGTTCTTAATCATGGATGGTGGAGATATGGAGATTATCGATATTAAGAAGAGTGATGATTATATTGATATTTATATCAGATACTTAGGCGCTTGTAACGGTTGTGCTTCAAGTTCAACAGGTACACTTTATGCGATAGAGTCTACTCTAAAAGAGAAACTTTCAGGTAAAATCCGCGTTTTACCAATTTAATTAAGAGGGGAACTTAACTGTTCCCTCTTCTTAGATATTAAAAATCAAAAATATTTTGAATATCTGCTTCTTCTTGTGACCACATATTTGTTATAGTCTTCATGTCACTTGTCATAGATGCTTCAAGTGTATTTATTTTTGTCTCATCACCTAATTTTAAATCATTTTGCCACTTTCCAATTACAAAAATAAAACTCTCTAAAAGCATAAATATATTTCGTACTGTGTCAGAGTCTTCAGGAAGTGCTTTGTGTGCTAATGTATCACTAAATAACTGCATCTCTTTACTTAATGTACCAAAGAAACTGTAGTGGTTAAGTATGGATGCATATTTACTAAATTTTGATGCTAGTGTCATATAGAGGTCTGAATGAACAGTGCTGATATTATTTATAATATCTATTATAATTGTGTCAATTTCATTATGAAGTTCTATAAGTTCATGTAAATCTTCAGTTATAAGGTCTTGAATCTGCTCTTTTATAAATCTATTTTGCTCTTTTTCTTCATTTGATATTTTTGCACTCTTAAGATGACTCATCTCCTCTTTGTGAATCATAGTATCTATAACACGAGAAGATTGTTCTAGTTCTCTATTTTTTGAAAGTACATCTTCATACTGTTTTTCAAGAGAGAGTGTCATCTCTTGCATCTGCTCTAAATAGTCATCTATAAGTTTACGGTCGTTAATGGCAAGAGAAGCCTTATATAGAACAGTTACAAGTTGCATACTTGACACTGGTTTCATTAAAAAACCTGAAATACCAATTTCAATAGCCTTTGTTAAAAACTCTATTTCATTATGTGCTGTTGTTATAATTATAGATTGAAGAGAGTCCCGTTTCATAATCTCTTCACTCATCATAAGCCCATCCATATTTGGCATATTAATGTCAGTAATTACAAGATCAAAATTATAATCATTTTTTTTATAGAAAGCTAAATATTTTTCTAGACCATCTTTACCATCAACAGCAATGGTTATATCAGTAAAAAAGTTACTTAACATTTTTTGTGTTTGAACTCTTGCATCATCATTATCTTCAACATATAAAATTTTAAAATTTTTTGAATACTCTTTAAGTTCATTTATTTTTGCTTGCATATTTATCCTTTATTTTCTATTTCTATTTTAAATTCTGTTCCATCACTTAGGTTAGATACACTGAGTCTACCTTTACAATGCTCTTCTATTATTATTTTTGACATATAGAGACCAAGACCTGTTCCTTCTTTGGCAAGTTTTGTAGAAAAATATGGGTCAAAGATTTTAGGTAAAATGTCTGGAGGTATTCCACCAGCGTTGTCTCGTATGAGTATAGTAGGATTACTATTTTCACTGCCATAGTGTGTTTCTATATGGATGGTAGCATTTTGAATATTATTTTCAACAAGAGCATCTTCTGCATTCTTTAAAATGTTTAAGAGAACTTGCATCACTTCATGTGGATATGTTTTTATACTTTTTGTAGAGTTGTAAGAGGTTATGAGTTGGATGTTTTTACTCTCTAAAGAGATTTTGATAATAGGAATAGTATGTTCTATTATATCCGATAAATTAGTTGTCTCTTTTGTTTTGTTCTCTTTAAAAAAGTTTCTAAAATCATCTATAGTTTTGCTTAAGTGTTGAGAGTAGCCATCTATGAGGTTTAACTCTTTTGCAAAAAACTCTTGCTCTACCTCTCCTAGCATACATTTAAGTTGAAGGTTACTAGCAGTAAGACTAATAGAGTTTAGAGGTTGTCTCCATTGATGTGCTATCATAGCTATCATTTCACCCATTTGGGCGAGACGACTCTGGTTTAACATCTGTTGGTCTTGAAGACGGTTTTTTTCTACCTCTTTGGCAATAGTCTCTTTGAGAGAATCATTAATCTCTTCAAGCTCTCTTGATGTTTGTGAAATCAAGTGTGAAAATGCTTTTAGGGTAATGTTCGCACTATCTTTGGCATTACTTTTATTTAGGTGTGGTAGAGTACAAAAAAGGTGTTTACTTGTTGGTGTACTCTCTTCGCTTAAACTCAGTATAGTCATTGTTTGGTTGAGAAGTTCATGAGAATTTGAGTCAGTATTTGTATAAAACTCTCCATGTGTAAAAAAGCCAGAAATCGGAGCTAAATCACTAAGTGGTAAGAGTTCTAAAGCTATGTTACTTTGAAGAAGATTTTTTCTTGCCATACAGGAGTATATAAAAATTCCTTCACTGCCAAAAAGAGAGAAGTCTTTATTTATATTTTCCCCGTAGTCTAAAACAGCTTGAATATTTCCATAACCAAAAGTGACTTTATCTCCTACACTTAAATTACCTGCAAATATCAAACTATCATCGTCATTTTTGCCCACTACTGCTCTTGGTATATTTAAGGAGTTGCGTTTTACAATAAGAGGAAATTCTATTCCTGTTTTTGGAAGTTGTTTTGCTACATCATCGCCAAGATATTTGGCATAAACATCAACAGCTTTGATGCCATCTATCTCATATACAACATTGTTTTTTGATGAGGTGATGGTCATAGTTTTACCTATATTTTCCCATCCAAAACTTGCTTTTGTTGTGACATTTAATGTCTCATTCTCTAGAAGTGCTACTACCGCTCCATTCTTGACAACTCCATCTTGGGTAAAAACAGTTGTACTTGAAAAAAGGTAGTTGTCACCAGCCAATCCACCAGAAATAATTAACTCTTCACTATACTCGCTAAAGGCATTTATATAATCTTCACCATTTATAAGAAGGCCGTCAGTAAATGTAATGGCTAGTTTTGGTTTTATACTTTTGTCAAATTTACTTATAAGATTTTTTGCAGTTTTATGGCTATCTTCTTTTAACTCTGAGGAGTAAGTATATATTTTTGTTTTTTCGAAAATGGAAAAGGAGAGTATAGTTGAGTTTTCAACTGCTTTGTCATCTAAAATTTCCCCACAGGTAGAAGTTCCTATAATTTTAATGTGGGGAATAAGCTTTTTAAGCTTAGTGAGTAGTTTTTCTAGAAATGTTAGTTCATTAAAACCTAAAAATATTTGAAGTAAAACATTTGGCTCTTTCTCAATATTATGAGTCTGTATAAATAGAGTTAAATCTTTGTCGTCAATATATTTTTTGTTTAATGTTTTCATCTGTTTACTTCTTTTATGGAGAGTAGAGCTTTGTTAAGAGGCTCTGGTTTTAAGTCGGATTTTTCCATTAAAGAGAGTACTCTTTGGGGAATTTCATCAGCAATATTTCCTCTTAAGTCGATTAAAGAAGAGACTATATGATTTGCTAAAGCGAGTTTTTGAAGCTCTTGTGAAGCACCTAAATGGTTGTCTGAGTGCTCTACTATTTCAACTATATCTTGTGGAAGTTTAAGATATTTTAAAATTTGTGAACTTACATAAGATGTTGTAGTATTTAGAAGAGACTCTTCTGCATATTTAATGTCAAAAACAACACATAGCTCTTTAAACTGCTCATCTAAGTCTAATTCAAGTAGCTCTTTAGCGATTAAAAGTTGTCCTAAATTACCTAAAACAGCACAAGAAGAGAGAGTTGAAAGGTCTGCAATAGAGACTTTTGCATACCATTTTATCATTAGAGAGAGACGAAGCATAGAGACTTAGAAAAAGTTTTTTCGTTAATATTATATGCTGAGAGTTCAACTGCTCCTAGAGAGTTTGAGAGGTCACTAAGTGTCAGTGCCTTAATCATCTGTTTCCCAAATTTACCTACAGCTTGGTCAATAGTTTTAAGTTCAATAGAGCCATAAATAGGGCTATTCGCAACTTTTAAAATGTTAAGAGAAAGAATAGGGTCTGATTTTACAGTTTTTATAAGATCTTTTATAGAACTATCTTTGTCATCACAAACTTGAAGAACTTGGAGTATAGTGTTTGAGAGGGGTTGTAGTGTTTGAATAAATTTGTTAATTTTTTTATGCTCTATAAGTATGTTAGACGAAGAGTGATACGCTTTTGTAATAGATAAAAGTTCACTATAAAGAGACTTGGCGTTTAAAGGGTTTGTTAGAGAGTGAGTAATACCTCTTTTTTCTAGTTTTGAGAGAGTAACACTGCTCATTTTATCACAAACTGCTATAACAGGGAGATGTGGGTAGTTTGATTGCACAAAATCTATAACTTGAAAATTCTCTTTAGATAAATTAATAATCAAAATATTAAAAGGTGCTAAGTTATAAACACTATTTGCAGCATCTTCTTCTGTACTATGTTGTGCTGATTTTAAATACTTTTTAAAAAATGGTAAGAGTTTATCGGCTCTTTTTGTATTTTTGTCCATATAAAGAAGAGAGAGAGTTTTTAGTTTTGCACCTAAGTCCATGTACTCTGGGGTTATTTGTAATTTTGTTAAAATGTATGAAGGTAGAGGGCTAAGAGTTGTTTTTTGGTCTTGCATCTCTTCTAGGTATATAAGAAGTTGCTCTTTAACTTCTATAAGCCACTCTTGAACTGACTCTTGAACAACACCTTTTTTTTCTCTAAGTGCGCTAAGCACTATTTCTGTGTTAGAGACGAGTTTATTTAAAGGTGTTAGGTGTAGGTATGCACTAGAAGATTTATAAGTATGAAATTTTCTAAAAAGTTCATTTAAAGCCTCTTGTGTACTCGCTTTCTCATTTAGTAAAAAGATGTTTTGTTCTATTACTGGAATCTGCGACTCTAGTTGTTCGGTAAAAATTTCATAAACTTCCCAGTCATACTCTTGCTGCATAATTTTAAAACCTTTAATTAAATTTTTTATAGTATAACAGAACATTGTCTGTTAAATGTCTATTTTACTATCTTGTGGTAGTATTTCGCCATGAATGAAGAGATATACTTAAAAATTACAGATGCTTTAGTTGATAATGGTTATATAATTATTGAAGATGCTTTAGATGCAAAACTTGTAAATAAACTTCTTAATGTTGTAGAAGAAGAGAGTGGTTTTAAACAAGCTGGAAT
>Ga0256826_1003037_pt1 | contig 10111 bp, 7 predicted proteins | sample CV79metaG_FD_185975 | JGI IMG/M metagenome (GOLD analysis project Ga0256826, IMG submission 185975) | Hydrothermal vent microbial communities from East Pacific Rise, Pacific Ocean - CV79 | ecosystem: Environmental > Aquatic > Marine > Hydrothermal vents | place: Pacific Ocean: East Pacific Rise... | reverse complement strand
CAACCTGCTAAAAATAATACTATTAAAAGTATTGATATTTTTGATTTCATTTAATCTCCTTTTAAATTAGATTTGTTTGTTACTATTCTATAATCAACTCTTCTTGATAATTCTTTGTTTTCTGTTTCATCTTTGTTATAAATTAATTGTGATGAAGATAAACCTTCTGCTTTAAACGTAGTAACTATCCATATTATATTATTTACTACATTATCAGATAATATCATATTTGAATATTTCAATACTGTATTAGCTCGTTTTTGAGATAAAATTTGATTTAATTTATATTTACCTTTTGTAGTTTTTGCACCACCATGTTCAGATGAAGAGTGACCTTCTATAATAATATTTTTTATAGAGTCTTTGTATTCTTTCACAATAGATACATATCTTGGAAAGAAATCATCAAGTATACTCTTAAATTTTGGTTTAAGATTTCTTGAACCTTTTTCAAAAAGATATTTTGGGTTTTTGAATCTAAATGTTAATGTAGATTTATTAAGCTCTGCATCCCATTTATCAAAATCATTCTCAAACTCATTCATAAGTGCTTCATATAACCCAGGTATCTCTACTGAAGTAACTGTAGAACTATTTACTAAATCTGTATTATCTTGCTCATTAGCATTGATAGTATAAGGATCTTTATAAAATAAAATATGTTGATCAGGAAGTACTGATGCTTCCCCCTCTAATTTATATTCACCATTAGGTATTTTGTCTGTTACATCTGCACACCAAGTTTGATCATCATTAACTACAGCAGAATATTTACCATAATCTTCATTTTCTCCATGAATAAGTAAAGTTACATTATCTATAGATTCTGAATTTGTTTTACCACATATTTGAGGAGAACTAGAATTTGTCTCATTTTGGTCATCAAAAGAAGCAGTTAAATAAGGTCTTTTGTTATAGTCTTCCATAGTATCAGTTGCAATATTGACTACATAATCTTTTGCGATAACCTTTATATCATATTTTCCATCTAGTAGTGAAGTGTCTTCAACATTAAGACACCATCTTTTTGTTTCATTATTAAATTCTGTATCAAAAGGACCGAATAATTCATCATCTTCATTGTTAAATTCTACTTTTACCTCAGTAGCATATCCTTTTGTAATTGTACCACATAATTTATTTTTATTAGATGGCTTATTTATAAGATCATCTATACTTACTTCTAATTCTTTTTGACAATATGGTTTTAGATTATCAGCTCTTAGTAGATTTGTTATGATTTTATTTTTATTTTTTGCACTATTATGTAATGTTGACATCCCGTTAGAATCACGAACATTTCTATCTGCACCATGGCATATCAATTCTACTGATATTTGAGTGTCATTATTTCTTGTAGAATCTATTAACGGTGTATCTTTATATACATCATAAATATTTGGTGTTGCACCATTATTTAAAAGATATTTTGTTATGTTCAAATCATGTAACCTCACAGCAAGATGAAGAGAAGTATATCCATAACTATCTTGTGTATTTACTGTAATACCTTGTTTAATTAAATATTTAATTAAATCTAAATCTTTAGCTCTAACAGCATCATGTAATGCTGTTTCATTTACTAAATCATTTGTTTTCATTCCCGCTTTTTCGTTAGCATTTAACGATATAATTAAAGAAAATATTAATAATATTTTCGTAACATTTGTAAATTTATCTTTCATGTAAGGCTCCCTCTTTCACTTTTAAGATTGGTTTTAAGAAAAAATCCATAATAGTTTTTTTACCAGTAACGATATCAACACTCGCAACCATACCTGGTATTATTATTAATTTTTCTTTGTTATACTCTAAATAATTTTTATTTGTTTTTATTACAATTTTATAATAACTTTTATTATCTTTAGAGTCTTTATCTATCATACTATCTGCCGATATTTCAATAATATGTCCATGTAAACCACCATATATAGAAAAGTCATATGCCGTTAATTTTACAAGTACATCTAGATCAGGACTTATAAAAGCAATATCTTTAGGATCAATTTTGGCTTCAATATATAATATATCACTATCTGGCACAATTTCAATTAGATCAACACCAGATTGGACAACAGCACCAATAGTATTTATATTTATTTGCTTTATTATTCCATCTGTTGGTGACTTCATAGTTGTTTTTTCCATTTTGTCATTATTTGTAATAAGAAGAGATTTTATCTTTGTGATTTCACTAATTGTTTCTTGTAAATTTTCTGATATTTTAGATCTTATTGCTTGTTGTTTCTCTCTAAAATTAGTTTTATTTTCTTCAATTGATAACTTTGTTCTAGGAATAGACACTTTGGCAGTTTCTAAATCATCTTGAATTTGATTTAATGCTTTCTCTTTATCCATTAACTCTATCTTTGATTTAGAACCAGATTTTACAAGTTTTTCTGTAGCATTATATTGCTTCTTTTCAAGCTTTAACTTTTGTTCAAGTTGCGATATCTTTACATTTATCTCTTTTAATTCTGCTTCTCTTTGTTGGTATTGTAGTTTAATGACTTGTAAATTATTCTTTCGTTCTAAAAACTTATTTCTGAAAATGGCTCTTTCTCTTTTAATATATTTAGAGGCATTTTGTATTAAATCTTTACTAAAATGTAGTTTTGGTGAAGATTTAGTATAATCAATTTGTAATTCTTTTAGTAATCTGGTTTTTTTTACCTCTAAAGAATATATATTTTCTTGTGTTTCTTCATATGATGCTTGAACTCTAGTGGTGTCAATTTTCAATAGTAATTGACCTTCTGTAACATGCTCTCCTTCTTTTACTAGTATTTCAGAGATAATTCCATTATCAAAATATTGAACTTTTTGTATCTTACTTGAAGGTATAACTTTTCCATCACCTCTTGTGAGTTCATCAATATAAGCATAATTTCCCCATATAATTAAAACAACTACCAAACTAGTTATAAATATGAATAAATAATTAACTTTTTTTGATATTTCAGAATTAGTAGCACCATATAATGTATTTACAAAATTTAAATCGTCATCAAATTCAGTAGTATCACTTTGAATTGAAGTATCTTTCTCTTTTTTTTGTGTATTAACATTAGGTTTTATTGTTTCATTAGTTTCAATATCAGTTTTAAGATCATTTAAGCCTAATGAAATATTATTTTTATTCATTTTAAATATTACCTTTTTTCATTAATATTTTCTCTTTTGGTCCATCAGCAATAATCTTACCATTATCTATAATGATAACCCTATCTACTAATGCTAATGGTGTAATTTTATGTGTGATTAAAATTAATGTTTTGTCATTCATAATTGACTTCATATTTTTTATAAATTTTGTTTCAGCTTGTTTATCCATTGAATTTGTTGGTTCATCCAATATTAAAATATTTGGTTTAGATAATAAAGCACGAGCAAGAGTAACACTTTGTTTTTCTCCTCCACTTAAACCTTCACCTCTTTCCCCTACAATTAAATCATATCCTGCTTCATGTTTACCTAAAAATTGATGTACACCTGCTAACTTTGCAGCTTCTATCATACTCTCGTCTGTTACAAAATGTTCACTTATGGTTATATTATCTTTTATACTTCCCATAAATAAAAATGGCTCCTGAGGAACAGTCCCTATAGTTTGTCTTAAATCTGCAGCACTAATTTGTCTAACATCAGTTTGATCAATCAATACAGAACCAGAAGTAGGTGAATATAAATTTAATATTAGTTTTACTAGTGTTGATTTACCAGACCCCATTTTCCCTAATATGGCTACTTTTTCACCTTGTTTAATTGTTAAATTAATTTCTTTTAAAGTTTCTGTATGTTGTCTTTTGTATTTAAACCTAACATCTTTAAATTCTATATCTCCATTAAGATTTGGACGACTAAGTAATCCAATATTTTGTTTATCAACTTCCATATCCATTATTTCATCAATATTATGTAATGCAATCATTGCTTTATCATATCTTAAAATCATACCCACTACTTGACTAAGTGGACTTAATACTCTTCCATTTAACATCATAGCTGCTACAATTCCACCCATCGTAGCTTCACCATCAATTGCCATATATACACCAATAATAATAATAGCTATATTAGAACCCTGTGAAATAAAAGCAGTAAATGTACTATTAACTTGTGATAAAAATTGTAACTTTTCATTATAGTAAGTTGTTTGATTAAGTGCCTGATCCCATTGAGATTTCATTCTACTGTAGGCACCAATACTTTTAATAATCTCTAAACCAGATACAGTTTCATGTAGTGTTGTTTGTTTTAGTTGTTCCTCTTTTGAAGAATTTTGTGAAATAATTTTTGTTTTTCTATTTATTATTATTGAAAAAATTAAGATTATTATTGTTGCTATTACTGGTATCCATCCAAGAGATCCACTAAATAAAAAAATAACAACAATAAATACTAATATAAATGGTATATCTACAATAGCCATTAATGTTGCACTAGTAAAAAAATCTCTTACAGATTCAAAAGATTGTAACCTACTTACAAACTGACCTGTAGAAGATGGTTTTTCCTCAAGTCGTATATTTAATAATTGCTTAAAAATTTTATTAGACATTATTATATCTGCTCTTTTAGATGCAACACCTAAATAATAAGATCTTAGTATTTTAAGTATAAAGTCAAATACCATAACAATAACAATACCAAATGTCATTGCCCATAATGTTTCTATACCATTATTTGGTAAAACTCTATCAAAAACATTTTTCATAAATAATGGAGTAGCTAGAACAAAAAGATTAATAATAATAGCTGCTACTATTACTTTTCTATAGATAAAGAAATTCTTTCTCATTGCTCCATAGAACCATTTTTTTGGCTCTTCTATTGTAATTTCATTAGAAATACGATTTGAGAAATTGTAAGTAGGTTTTATAATAATAATATTGTTAGTATACATACTTTGAAGTTCTTCTATAGATATAGTAGTTTCTTCTTCAATATTATTTGGTAAAATGATCTTTGCGATATTATTTGGATAATCTATATCAACTAATACACAGGCTTTTCCATTCTCTAAAATTAAAACAGAAGGTAATGCTTTTTTAGATATTTGATTTATTTTTCTTGAAACAACTTTTGTGATAAGACCTACTTTTTTTGAAGATTCAATAAACTCTTGTATACTCATTTGTTTATCACCTAATGCAAAACCAGAGATTAGTGTAGCCTTAGATACTGATCTTTGAAAGTATTTTGTAAGAAAAACTAGTGATTCAAGTAAAGAATCACTATGATGGTTTTGCAATTGATCCATTATTTATTAATCCAAACCTAATGATTCAGATATTTGTTCTAAATCTGTAGAACTTTCTTGATTTTTATATTGTTTATCATAATCAGGAAGTATTGTATTTATATTAAATTTCTTACATACTTGATTTTTTTGAATTAGAACTGTATCACTTAATTTATTAAGACTTTTTAAAATTTTAAAATATTCTTTATATCTATTAATTTCTTCCTCTTCTAGTAAAATCCTAGTTCTGAAAACTTCTGTTTCTGCATTTAATAAATCAAGAAAAGTTCTACTTCCCTCTTTTAATTGTTCTCTATAAACATCTACTATTTTATTATTTACATCTACAAATTCTTTTAGATTTTTAATTCTTTTTTTCATTTGGAAATATGTGTTATATGAAGATGATATCTCTTCAATAATATCATTTTTAATAGAATCTAATATTTTTCTTTGCTCTAAAACAGCAATCTTTTCTTTTTCCAAAGTAATTGTGTCTTTCCCACCCTCATATAAGTTCCAAGCAGAAGTAAGTCTTCCTCTATAAATATCTTCTTGTCCATTTTCTGCTAAAGATAAGTCATTATCCCATTTTCCTTCAAGTTGAAATTTTAAATCTGGTCTAAATTTTGCTTTAGTTACTTCTACAAGTGCTTTTTGTTCTTGTATTCTTTCATATTGAGCTCTTATTCTATTATCACTTTTTAATGCAATATCAATTGCTTCTTCTAATGTAGGAGGTATTAAGTTTTCATTTACTATTGGTCTACATATATTACCATGTAGTTCCTTTCCAGATAACTTTTTGTATGTACTAAGTAGTTTTTGACTTTTTACATCAACATCTAAGTTATTATCTACAATAGCTTTAATTTTAGATTCTACTTGTAATCTATCTAAAATTTCACCACTAATTTGCTCTTTTTCACTTGCTAATCCTAAATAGTAGTTATGTGCTACTATTTTAAAATTACCAAATTCTTTTAATGATTGATTTAATATAAGATCCAAGTATGTATTGGTTACTTCAAGAATTGTATCTTCAATTGCGCTATTACTAGTATATTTTAGATTATAATATCTATGTCTAAATTGTTCTATTTCGGCTGGTGTTTGACCACCATCATAAATAACTTGTTCAAACTTTAAAGTTGCATCCCAACCATCTTTTCTACCCCATCCCTCTTGAGTATCATCTTCTGAATCATGATATGTACTAGAATCTTCTATATAAGCTTCAAAATCTAATGTTGGATAATAGTCTGCTTTTTGTTCATCTATTGCATGTCTATTATATTTTTTATTATAATGCTCCGCAAGTATATTTGGATTAGAATTTAGTGTATCAACTATTGATTCTCTTAAAGTAGTTGAATTTAATTGTGTGCTTAGTAGAATACTACTTACTACGGTAGAATAGATTATTTTGTGAACATTTATCATTATAGAAAACTCCTAATTTTTATTTTACAATCTTATCTAAAAAAGGTTATAAAAATGTTAGAATTTTAATTTGTAGCCAACTTTTGAGATACTTTCTATTTTTTGATAAGGTATTTTTTTTCTAAAGTTAGAGATAATAGTTTTTAAATGTTGAACAGTAGCTTTATATTGTTCATCTTTCCATAATAATATAAAAATCTCTTCATATGTAGAAATTCTATTTTTATTTTTGATAAATAATTGTAATAATAAAATCTCTCTTCGAGTTAATTTAACTGGAACATTATTAGAATAAAGTGTATGTTCACTTGAATCCCAATAATAATTATCATTAAGGTGTAATATTTTACTATCTATTGATTGTTTTGATTTTAACTCTAATATTTCATTTGCAATTTTAAATAATATACTTAGAATTTTATCTGAATCTATAGGTTTAAATAAAAATTGACTAACTCCTATATTTATGAAATTTACTAAGTTATTTGTATCTGTATATCCTGAAATTACAATAATTGGTTGTTTTGAATTTAGTTCATATATAAGTTTTGTTAATTTTATACCATCTATATATGGCATATTCATATCTGTTATAACAATATCATAATATGATGAAGTATCAGTAAAATATTGTTTATACATATCTATTGCCTCTTGTCCATCATTTGCAAGAGTGACTTTTTTAAAAAGAATTGATAACACTTCATTCGTTTCCTCTTGAAATGTTGCATTATCTTCTGCATATAAAATATTTAAATCTTTTGTAACTTGATAAACTTTATTAAAATCAGTCATTTTTAATATCTAACCTAATATCAAAGCAAACTCCATCATTTGTATTGTATACATTTAGTTTACCATTGTGATGTTTTTCTATAATAAGTTTACTCATATATAATCCTAGTCCTGTACCATTTTTATCTAATTTTGTGGAAAAATATGGATTAAAAATATCATTAATAATATTTTCATTTATTCCTCCACCATTATCACATATTTTGATAATAACATATTGAAACTCATTTTTTATAGATATAGAAATTCTTGGATTATCTACTTTATTGAATAAAAAGTTATCTTCACTATTTTTAAGTATACTTAAAATTACTTGCATGAGTTCATTTTTATTCATAAAAATTTTTACTTTACTATCAAGATTCACAATTATATCTATACCATTATTTTTTAAAGAAATTTCTATGATATTTAATGTTTCCTCAATTGGTATAGATATATACTCAAACTCTTTTTCTTTAGTTGTTTTATAAAAATCACTAAAATTATCAATTGTATTAGAAAGAAATTCAATATTTTCATTTACTTTGATATGTTTTTTAGTAAGAAAATCTAAAAAACTATTTTGATCTTTTTTATTTGAAAAATTGAATTTACCACTTTTTAGTGTAAAATCAATATTAATCATAATACTACGAATTGCTCCAAGAGGTTGTCTCCATTGATGTGCAATCATATTCAGCAGTGTACCCATCTCTGCTAATTTACTATTATGTGTCATAAGTTTTTGTGCTTCTTGTGTTTTGATTATCTCTTCTTGAATTTTTTTCTCTAATTGAAATCTATATTCAAAAAGTTCTAAATAATTTTTTATACGAATTAATAACTCAGTATGATTAAATGGTTTAGTTATATAATCAATAGCACCCAAAGAAAAACCCTTTTTTATATCTTCTATTTTTGTTTTTGCTGTTAAAAAAAGTATTGGTATATTTTTTAACTTTGGATTATTTTTAATTTTTAAACATACTTCAAATCCATTCATTTTAGGCATAACAATATCTAATAAAATTATATCAACATACTCGACTTCTAATATTTTAAGAGCACTTTCTCCTGAAAGTGTAGGTATAACATCAAAATCGTCATTTAATATATTTAATAATATTTCTAAATTTTCTTTTACATCATCTATTGCTAAGACGACAGGTTTGTTAGTCATTAAAGTTCTTCTTTCAAATTTATAACTAATTATATCATTATATCGTTTAAATTTTTTATTGGTATGTAAGTGATTATCTTGTAAAATTTAGTATGAATAATAAGGAACAGAAGATTTTATCAAAACTTACTATATTGTATATTGAAGATGAAGATGTTATTAGAGAAAATATAACAGAAACATTATCAATGATTTTTAAAAATGTTATCTCTTTTCGTGATGCAGAAGATGGTATAAAATATTTTAAATCAAATTTACCAGATATGATATTAAGTGATATAAATTTACCTAATATGAGTGGTATTGAATTTTCAAAAGAGATAAGAAAAGTAAATAAAAATATTCCTATAATTTTATTAACAGCATACACAAATACTGAAATACTTTTAGAAGCTACAAGATTAAAATTGATAAATTATTTAATAAAACCAGTAATATTTGAAGAATTATTTAATTCATTTAAATTAGCAATAAATGATATTGAAAAAGAAGAAAATGATATTTTGGAAATTACAAATTCTATAACATATGATTTATCAAAGAAATTACTATACGAAGGTACTTCTGAGATACACTTGTCCTCTAGTGAAAATAAATTACTTATGATATTTATTAAATATAAAAGTGTAACAATTTCAATAATAGAGATAAAGAATTTACTTTGGGATGATCCTTATGATGCTACAGATTCTGCTTTTAAATCAGTTTTAAATAAATTAAGGACAAAAATAGGTAAAGATACTATAAAAAATGTTCCTGGAGTTGGATATTATTTATCATTATAATATTTAATAATATGATTGATTAGATTATAGTTTTAAAAGAAATCTATAGTACTCTCTTTCGCTATCTCGAATTTTACTACTTGGTTCCGCCCTTGATCTTTTGCATCACTTAGTGCTATCTCTGCATCTTTTACAACTTCATTTATATCTAAAGAATCTTCTGGAAATATAGCTGTACCTATACATACAGTTTTTTTAAATTGATCTCCATTTTTAGTTAATAAAAAAGTTTTAGATAGTTTATCTTTAAGTTTATTTGCTATCTCCATTGTTCTAATCTCACTATCAACATTTATTAGTAATACTAAAAATTCTCCACCACCAAATCTAACTGCTATATCAGAGCTTCTAATAGTCTTTAAAATAGTATCTGCATAAAGTTTTAAAAACTTATCGCCAAATTCATTTCCATGTTCATCATTGACTGCTCTAAATCTATCAATATTTATAAGAAGTACACCGATTTTCATTTTTTCACGTAAAGCAAGAGGGATAATTGCTTTCATCTCTTCTTGAAATGAAAACCTATTTTTTAAATTTGTTATGTAGTCAGTATGTGAAGATTTTTGTAAATTTACTAAAACAAATTGGATATAAAGAAGATGAACTAGCTCTTTAAAATAACTATTTAAACTAAGTCTTTGAAATTCATTTAAATTTCTACCATCTAAAACTATATTT
>Ga0256826_1003035_pt1 | contig 10118 bp, 10 predicted proteins | sample CV79metaG_FD_185975 | JGI IMG/M metagenome (GOLD analysis project Ga0256826, IMG submission 185975) | Hydrothermal vent microbial communities from East Pacific Rise, Pacific Ocean - CV79 | ecosystem: Environmental > Aquatic > Marine > Hydrothermal vents | place: Pacific Ocean: East Pacific Rise... | reverse complement strand
TAAAGATTTTTTTGTAAGTTTCCTCCATTAAAGCAAACTCACGTTCCATATCTTCTGTAGTGGCATGAAAACTATAGGCATCTTTCATAAGAAACTCACGACCTCTCATCAGACCAAACCGTGGACGAACCTCATCACGAAATTTCCAGTTGATTTGGTAAACATTCAATGGAAGTTGCTTATAACTTTTAACAGTTTGACGAACCAAATTCACCATCGCTTCTTCATTGGTAGGGCTTAGGGTAAAGTCATTTTGATGTCTGTCTTTAAAACGTAACAACTCTTTCCCAAATTTATCGGCACGTCCTGTTTCTTCCCATAACGACAACGGTGTAACCATAGGTAGATGTACCTCATTACACCCTGCTTTGTCCAGCTCATCTTTTACAATAGCTCTTACTTTCTCTAAGGTTATTTTTCCTAATGGTAAAAAGTTATAAAGTCCAGAACCTCCCGAGGACTGAATAAATCCAGCACGAAGCAGTAAAATGTGAGAAGTTAATACAGCATCACTTGGTGCTTCTTTTAGAGTTGGTATTAAGAGTCTTGAAAATCTCATTTTTGCTATCCTTTTTTAAGTCATATATTATATTTTAAAATTTTAAAACGATTATATCTAATATAGGTAAAATAGAGGATTTAAAGATAAGGTTTTAGAGGTAAAGAAGCTTAAGAACAATAAATTTGTTTTAAACTGTAAAAGAGAAAGGCGAAAAAGAGAAATAAATTCTCTTTTTCAAATAAATTACTGAGTTTTAATATCACCAGTAACTTCAATAGGCTCAAAAGCATCACTTGTAACTTTCATTGTATAGTCATAAGTATTACCAGTTGCATCTAAATAGCTTTGAAGAGTATCTAAATAATCTTTCTCTTTCTCATTATCTTCATCTATTAAATCACCTAAATGAACTTCTAATCCAACTTGTTTACGCTCTTTTTTATTTGGTTTACTACTTGTTTTTGTACCATCGTTATTTGTCTTCTTAGTTACTATGGTTGCACCTACAGGAATAGTTGTAGTTAACTCTTCTCCTGCTTTATTATCAACTATTGCACCTGTAATTTTCATAACAAGTTTTTCAATGTTACTAGCATTATTATCATCTATAATTGTTATTTCCACTGTAGTAGGAGCAGCTTCAAAGTTTTTATCAATAGAGAAAGATGATAAGTTTAAATCATAAAAGTCTGCAACTTGTGTACCAGCTTCTACTTCTGCTACAAAGTGATTGTTAGCATCAAGCTCAACAGAAATATTATTTCCAAAATTCACTTTTGCATCAGTAAGGTCTACTTTTGCTGGAATTGGAGTTGGAGTTGGAGTTGGTGTTAAATCTGGTATTGTAAGATATGCCAACAATTGAGCCTCTGTCAGACCACCATCTTTACCTGCGAAGAGCCATGCTTCTCTCTTTCCCATATTCCCATCCATAAGAGCTACAATGAATGTTTCTACATTTATTTTAGCTAAATCTTCTGCTTTTATTTTAGATAATAAGTTTAAAGCGTTTATTAATTCTTTTATTTTTCCTATTTTTGGAACATCGCTAATTATTAATTTTCTTGTTGTTAACGTAGTCATATTTATATCAGATAAAGTACCTGAAGTTATTTCAGCATTTGCTTTTAAAATCTCTGATAAAATCAATAGATTATAAGCTAAAGTAGCATCTGTTCCCTTTGTTGCAATTGTTGTTGCTGCTGCCACTGGGTTAAACCCTAAAATAGCCTTAGTAAGATTTTCATCTACAGTATTACCTGCCTCTTTCATTACAACTAACCAAGTTGTTAGAGGTGTTACAAGTGTTCCTAGCTTATTGGTAAGAAAAGAAGACAGTTCAAGAGATATATTTGTATCATTCTTATCTAGAATTTTATTATTAGTAACATCTTGTTGCATACAATTTTTCTCTATCTTTATAATTGCATCTTTTGATATCTCTGAATTTTCTAAAAATGTTAAAAATCCATTTCCTTCAATTTTTCCTTTTGGAAGATTATTCCCATCAATAGACACACACTCTTTATACTCCCCAATAGCATAAGCATCAATAACTTGAATCTTATAAGTTATTGGGGTTGGGGTTGAGGTTGGGGTTGGGGTTGGACTTGTCACTGCTACTGGACTCTTCGCATGACCACTTCCTCCACAAGCTGTTAACACTACTAAACAAGCCACAGAGGTAGCTACACTAATTATAATTTTTCTTCCTAACATTTTTTCTCCATTTTATTAGATTACATTCACAATGCATTCACAATAATAACTTCCAATATATTAAAAGATGTTAAAAAACAGAAAATATATCAAAAAAAAATTAATTAAAAAAAAAAATTTATAATAAAAATTAAAGTTAAAACATTTTTAAATATTATCTGTGAAAAGCATGATTTACCCCTAATCTAACAAAACCATATTTATGATCAAAAGTTGTTTTTGTGTAATTTGAGTATAAATATGGTATTTCACCATTAAATTGATTTAACATAAGTTGTGTTTTTATAAAAATAGACCAATCTTTTTCTATCTTATACGAAAGATCTACATTGAAAATATGATTCATCTCTGTTTCTTCTAAACAATCTATTCTTAACATTTTATTATATTGATAATTAAATGCTGTATCAAACTTATCATCTATTTTATACGCCACACCAATACCTCCAAAAAGCATCCCATCCGTACGATTTTGAGAAAAATTTATTTTACTAAGCTCTTTTTTTAATTTAGGATCAGCTTCATCTAACAGAGAACTATCTGTTTGATTTTGTATCTTTATTTCTCGATATCCTAAATAAGTATCAAATAACCATTTCTCTTTTTTCAACGAACCAATAACTCGACTATAAAAACTCTCATCATCCGTATTAACAATCGCTATATAGGGCTTATTTTTTAAATCTAAACTCCTAATCACTCCATTTTTATCTTGATAACTTACCCTATAATAATCATCAACTTCTTTAATTTTAATATTTTTACCTGATGAAAAATTTTTTAATACTCGATTAATACTCTTTATATCTCTAATATAAGTATCTTTTGCACTATTACTTGTATAGCCTCCATCAATAGAGAAAGCCATATTTTCTTGATTATAAAATTGATAGCGTAAATATAAATCTAAATTATAATTGACCAATGTTGAGCCTGAATATTCAAGCTTTTTTTGACTAAAACTTGAATGTAAATAAAGTTTATCATCAAAGGTATATCCTAAATCAATTTTCACCCCATCCATATCACCCAAACTTTTAGTATCTAAACCACTCGAACCAAATTCACTCTCTTTAATATTAAAAATATCTAAAGTATCATTTACCTTTGACAAACTTATAGAAAGGTCAATATCTTTCTCTTTTGGTAAAAAGGCATGAACATCATTTTGTCCATAAACTAACTCTTCAGCACAAAGAGAAACCCCTAAAAGTATGAGGAGTTTTGTTATCTTTATAATCTTCATTCCTATTTTCCTTTTACTTCAATTATTCCAGTAATACGTTGTGTATTTTGAGGAAACTGATAAACACCTTCATCTGCATCACTTCGTAAAGAAACTTTTCCCACTTCCTCACCACCAATATCAATATTGGATAGATAAATAGTGATATTTGTTCGGCTAACATTTTTAAAACTACTTTTAGAAACAACATCTTGATGATTAATCACATATCCCATATTGATCAAAATGTATTTTCCCTGAATAATAACAACAGAATTTTTTGTAATATGATGTGTTGCGTCATATAAAACACTCCCTTTTGAACCTGTAGATTTTTCTCCTAATATTACCACTGACTCTACATCTGTAATGAGATTATTAGTAATATCAATACCTTTAATAATCATAATCCCATTTGAGGTAGAACCCTCTTTTATAAAGTTTACACCAATAGCAACATTTTTAACTGTTTGATTAGGTTTAATCTTTATAGGGATACTCCAAATATCTTCAATAGAATCTGTAGTATTATACGTATATAAAAAATTGTTATTAAGCAATACATTAGTATTAGTATTAGTATTAGTATTAGTATTAGTATTAGTATTAGTATTAGTATTAGTATTAGTATTAGTATTAGTATTAGTATTAGTATTAGTATTAGTATTAGTATTAGTATTAGTATTTAGTCCTGTAGGATTCTTAATTTCAAGAACATCAACTTGATTTTCTGATGACTTAATCACAATTTTTTCTTCTAACAATTGGGCTAACTTTTTAGAATCTTTTATATCTAAAAAATTTTCTTGATAGATGGTTTTAACCTCTTCTAGTGTCTCGTTAAACTCTTCTGATGCAAAAGTATAACCTAGTTTAATTGCTTTATAACATCCATTAGAAAGAACAACAGCATTAATAGAACTTTCAGAAGGAATTTTATTTTGAATCTCTTCTCGACTAATAGAAAGATAGTTATTTAAATATTTTATACGAGACAAATCATTACCAACAATGGTAGTTAAAGGAGAAATCACCAGAGAATAAGAACTCATATTGATATCTAGTAACATATCATTTATGTTAATAATATTATCTCTGTTCAAATCAATATATCCCTTTTCTAAGGTAATTGGATATTTTGGTTCTTTTTCAAAACGATAAATATTTGAAAATCCTAAATTTGCATTGACTGCTTTCTGCTTTTTAGCATCATAAACATTTGCTAAAAAAACAGGTCCACGTTCTGCTAAAACTGTGTAAGTTATATTATTATCAGAATTATTATTATCAAGCGTATCTAAAGTAGTATTATTACAACCACCACCACTTGGGACAAAAGCAATAAAAAAAAGCGAAAGAAAAAAAGCGAAAGAAAAAAATCTTATCATTTATATACACCCTTTAAAGAAATTAATAGACTATAACCAATTTTTCTAAAAAAAAATATAAATAGATAAAAAATAATTTTTTCTTTTGAAGAAGAAATATATTCATACCCATTTTTTTTTAAAATAATGTTTTTTTAATTTATTATGTTCTATTTATACCCTTTAACATGGTGTTCTTTTTTATATTTTTTGGCATTTTTTTCGTCAGTTAAAATTTCAAATAAATCTTTAATCGCATCAACTTGTTTACCTGAAGTAATTTCAGATGAGCATTGACGTAGATTTTGAGTGGCATCGTGTAAAAAACGGTTAAACATTTGTTCAGCCATTTTCTTCATGTTTTCCTCATACTCTTTGGGAACAAACTTTTTCTTAATGGCACGATTGAGTTCTGCATCAATGGCATCCTTAGCTTGTAGTCTCATCCCTTTAATAACAGGTTCTATAGACAAAGCTCGAAGCCACTTATAAAACTCATCTTTATAAGTATCAACAATGGTTATTGCTCGATTGGCTTGTTCCTGTTTTAAAGCGTAGTTTTCATTGGAAATACTACGTAAATCATCAATTCTAAAAAGTTGTAACTTTTCTAAAGTCATATCTTCAATATCACGTGGAATCGCCATATCGAACCAAACTCTGTCTATGGTATCACTCTCTATCATCGCATTTGTGATAATCGGCTCTTTTGCTGAGGTTGCTGAAAAAAGCAATCGGTAACGGTTAAGATGTTTTGAAAAATTATCCATTGTATCGTAACGGACATTTTCCCCCAGCTCTTTGGCGATACCTTTCACTTTGTCTTTGTCACGACCCAACAACAGGACATCACAGTCTAAACGTAAAAGGTTTTTCGCAGCGATGATTCCCATCTCTCCTGCCCCTACGATGATAGCCGTCATTCCTGAAATGTTATCACCATATATTTTATAAGCCTGAGTGACAGCTACCGAAGCAATAGAGAGAGGATAACGTGAGATATTGGTTACATTTCGTACCTCTGCTGCACATTTTACAGCATACGAGATAACCCTATTGAGCTTTTTTGTTGCTGTTTGATTTTGAAAAGAGAAACGGTAGGCATCTTTTACCTGCCCTGTGATTTGTGATTCACCAATCACTAAGGATTCTAAAGAGGAAACCACAGAAAATATATGCCGTACAGCTTCTACATCATCATAACGACCATCCATCTTTTTTAAGGTATAGAAACTCAAACCTGATTTTAAAGAAAGGAGACCCAAAATGGCATGATAGCTAGAGAAAGCATCCTTGGTTGCTAAAACAAGTTCCACCCGATTACAAGTAGAAACAATATAAGCTTCTTCAATAAAGTCAAACCCTGTCAGCTTGTTAAGCATCTCTCTCTTTTCCTCATCGCTTGAAAAAGCTAACTTTTCACGCTCCTCTTGTTCACAATTTTTATGGTTAAATGAGACAACTTGATAAGACATTAAAACTCTCTTTCTATCATTGATTTGGCAATATTTGATAAATCATATTCACCTAAAGACTCCATGAGGGTTATCGCTTTTACAATAAGAATCTTTGCTTCTTCATAAGATTTTTCAATAATCTTATGCTCTGACATTTTCGTTTTAATCCATACTTCATCATCTGAAGTTAAACGTTTTCTATGCAATGAAGTTAATTTTTCTTGCTCTTGTTTCTCTAATTTCTCGTAAAGATACATGTAGGGTAGAGTTACTTTACCTTCAACAAAGTCATGAAGTGCTGGTTTTCCCAACGTTTTACTGTCTGCTGTAATATCTAAAATATCATCAATCATCTGAAAAGCAATACCCAAGTTACGACCATAAGCTCTGTAAGGTTCACGAGCTTTACCCACTAAAATGGCTGCTGCTTCAGCTGAAGCCTCCATCAATGATGCTGTTTTTTGATACAACATTTTTAAATAAGCATCTCTGTTGGTATGAAACTTACGAGAAAGTTCAACATCAGCCAACTCTCCTAAACTCAACTGAACAACAGCATTGGAAACAACTTTTGCTACCTCTGGAGAGATACTTGTCAATTCAAAAAAAGCTTTAGAATAGAGTATATCACCCATCATAATGGCTGTTTTGTTACCTTCACTGGCATTCACAGAGACTTTACCTCTACGTGTGTTGGCATCATCGATCACATCATCATGCAACAAACTCGCTGCATGAATCATCTCAACCGTTGCAGCTGTCTTTACAACTTTCAAATCACTACCAGCAATTTTCAAAATTAACTTTGTTCTTAGTCGTTTTCCATGTGGAAGTTTATGATAGAGTGATGAAACATAGGTATCATCAAGTTCATTAATATATTGTTCTATCTTTCTCTCAACGGCATTTATCACCATTATTTCCTTCTATTTGTCTGTTATTCACACTGAGTAATTATGTTACCCTTACAAATTTGATGCTCTTTTAATTAAGTAAAATGATTATAGCAAAGGTATCTAATGAGAAGTTAAAATCTATTAGTAAAAAGAAATCACCCATAAATTTGGTAAATAAATTAGCATATAAATAATTACTTTCTAAAAAAATTCTTTATTCTACTGTTATATAACGCATAATATGCTATATTAAATTAAGTACTTAATGGAGAACAACTATGGTTAAAAAAAATCTATTTCTAAATATCTCGTTGGTCACACTCTTTTCTATCTCTTCTTTTGCAAACACTTCAAAACTTGATATGACAAGATGTATCGGTTGTCATGGTGTTCACTTTGAAAAACCTGCCATGTCTACCTCTAGGATTGTCAAAGATTTAACGAAAGAGGAGATTTATTCTGCCCTTATGGGCTACAAAAATGAATCAAAAGGGGGGGCGATGCAGTCAGTAATGAGTCAACAAATGGAAAATTTATCTGAAGAGGATATTGCTCAACTCACAAAAAATATTTTAGATCAAAATATTAGCCAAAACATAGAAACAGAGACAAATAGTACAAAACCATCTGAACTTTTAGAGGTTAACACTGACAACTGTATCAGCTGTCATGGAGAAAACCTTGAAAAACCAGCCATGGGTTATTCTCGAATTGTCAACGAGATGTCAAAAGATGATATTATAGCTTCTATCAATGGCTATAAAGATGGTTCTTATGGTTCAGATAGAAAAGCATTGATGGCTGGAATAGCAATGAAACTTTCAACCGAAGAGATAGAAGCGATAGGTGAAAAGTTTGGGGTTCGCCCTTCTAAATAAGCTCAACTTATTCGATATCTTGTTTCAGTAGATTTTCTTTATAGTTAATCTCTTCTAGTTTTATTTTAATAATTGTTTGCTCCTCTTCTAATGTCAACTTCACACTTTGATAATGTGCTATCTCTCTACTCTCATAGTAAATATGGTTGTCCAAATAGATATTGGGTAAAGTTAAAAGCAATACCAAAGCGATAATAGAAAAACTAATCAATATCATACTTAAGGTAACACCATTCTCTCTGTTTTGTTCTGTTGACAAAGGCTTATCCTTTAAAAATAAATGTTCTCAGTTTTGCTGAACGGGAACGGGCATTGATTTTGAGTTCATGTTTGGTTGCTGTGATGGGTTTTCGTACCAACATTTTTCCCAACTGATGCGTCTTACCACAAGTACAACGCATCGCCTCTACATCACAAATACAAGCTGTAGACCAACGTTTGTATCGGTTTTTAACCAATCGGTCTTCTAAAGAGTGAAAAGTGATAAGTGATACAATTGTACCCTTTAACTCACCCCCTTTAAATTTCTCTTCTAAAACGTCTAATAAACCTTCTATCTCTCCTAGTTCATTATTTACCTCTATCCGTATCCCTTGAAAAGACAACGTAGCAGGATGAATCTTCCCCCCTCTTGGAATCACGGTACAAATCACATCGGAAAGCTCTTTTCCACTCTCTATCGGTTTAACAGCTCTTGCCTGAACAATCGCTGATGCTACCTTTCTATAAGAACGAACCTCACCATAATGGTTTAAAATATATTCCAATTTCTCTTGCGTATACTCGTTAACCACTTCATACGCAGAAAGTTCAGCCGACATATCCATTCGCATATCCAGAGTCTCACTCTCGAAACTAAACCCTCTGTCCATTTTGTCAAGCTGTAAAGATGAAACTCCAAAATCAGCCAAAAGCCCTGTTATAGGTCTCTCTTTCAAAGTTGGTAGCGTATTGGCAAAAGTCCCTTTATAAAGTGTACTTCTACTAGAAAAAGGGGTCAATCTTTCCCTTGAAAAATCCAAAGCTTCGTCATCTCTGTCTATCCCTATGTGTTGAATCTGTTCATATGTTTTCAACATCGCTTCTGAATGACCTGCATACCCTAAAGTACAATCTACAAAATAACCTTTTTTTATGGATAAAAATCCATCTAACACCTCTTCTAGTAGTACTGGAATATGTGGTATATTCATTTGCAACCCTTATAATCTAAATTAAAACGATATAATAGCAAAAATAAATAAAAAGAGATTTTATGGATGCTTACCTACTGAATGAATTGAAAAATGTATCACATTCTATGTTTAGTAAAAACTATTTCGGTGTTTTTCATGGTTCTATCTCAGCAAAAATAGCTGTCAATGCTTTTGTAATTAACAAAAAAGAGGTTATTTTAGATGAAGTTAACAAAGATGACTTTATAGAATTGGTCTGTAATATAAAAAAGATTACCGATGGAAAGATGCCTCTGTTGATGCAGAGATACATGAAAAAATCTACAGAACACTCCCCCAAGCAAAATATATCTCTTATACCATGCCCCCTTACGCTACTGCCTATTCTTTAAATCATGATGTTATCATCCCAAAAGATTACTATGGAGCAACCATTTTAAAAAATATTTTTGTCTACGACCCAAAAGGTTTCGATGATTGGGAAGAACGAGCTTTAGATGAGATTAGTGATTTTTTCCAAAATAACAACTCCCATCTACTCCTTATAAAAGGTTTTGGTCTTATCTCTTATGACAGAGACCTAACAGAGATGGTTAAAAAAGTTGCTATTTTGGAGAATAGCTGTCGTTTGTTGACTATTCATTCTATGAATTGAGTGTTGAGACAGACACCCAAACTATTTCAACAAACAAATCGCCTCATAAGCCGTATCTATCATCTTATCTATCTCTTCATAGGTGATGATATAGGGTGGCATAAAGTAGACAATATGCCCCAAAGGACGTAAAAGTACACCATTGTCTAAACCATATTGATAAACCTTTAGACCTATACGCTCCTCGGCTGTGTAGCCTTTTAGCTCTATGGCTGATATCATCCCTGTTTGTCTTACCTCTTTT
>Ga0256826_1003034_pt1 | contig 10123 bp, 8 predicted proteins | sample CV79metaG_FD_185975 | JGI IMG/M metagenome (GOLD analysis project Ga0256826, IMG submission 185975) | Hydrothermal vent microbial communities from East Pacific Rise, Pacific Ocean - CV79 | ecosystem: Environmental > Aquatic > Marine > Hydrothermal vents | place: Pacific Ocean: East Pacific Rise... | reverse complement strand
AAGACTGTAATGTCACATAAAGGAATGGCTCTTATGGGAGTTGGCGAAAGTAGTGGTGGTGGAGCTGCTATAGAGGCCGCTAAAATTGCAATGGAATCACCTCTTTTAAATGATATTTCTATTAATGGTGCAATGGGAATATTAGTACACTTTCATATTCATCCACAATATCCAATGTTGGAGATGTCTGATGCTATGGAGACAATTGAATCAAATGCAGATGAAGAGGCTAATGTAATCTTTGGAACAACAACAGATGAAGAGTTAGAGATTGATGAAGTAAAAATTACAATTATTGCAACAGGCTTTGATAGTAAAAATGATACTATAGTTCAAAATACTCCTATTCAAAATAATAATAAACAAAATAAACAGATAAAAACAAATACTACATCTTCACATCAAAATCTTTTTAATAGAGAAAGAATGGTTGTTGGTGGTTATAATAATAGTAAAAACGACGACCATTTAGATATACCAACTTTCTTAAGAAGACAGATGGACTAGAGAAATATCCATTATAAATTTATACTCCTCCTATTGACAATCCAAAATGGATTGTCTTAAATTACTTTCATCTAAAAATTAAAATTTTGGTTTTTAAATTCAATAAAATCATTAGCTACTTTTTCGTTTTCTAGTTTTAACTTCTTTATTACTTTTGGATTTACTAAGTACCAGCCCAAAACAACATTAACTACATCATCTTTTTGAATTTTAAAATCATATTTGATAGTTCTTTTTTCATTTGCTTGTATCATACTATTTTTTAAAGTAACACTAGCAACCCATGGCATAGCAGGTTTTCCATTATGTCCAATTACTCTTACAAATATCTCATCTTTAAGATTAATAGTTTTGCCATCTCTTAAGATAGATACTTTTAAAACAGCAGTTCTAAGAGGATGCAATAGTAATGAGTGAGAAGTACGATTATCTATATTAATTATAAAATTATTAATCTCTCTTAAAAGTGATATATCAACATATTTTTGTAGCATATCAGAGTGAGAGTGAGACCCTGCAAATCCATGAAAAGTATGTTTTTCTGTTTTATTCATATTTGATACACTACCATTAACTTTTGGCATATGACAACTTACACAATTTGCCCCATTCATCTCATTATCAATATTTGTTGAACATACATTCAGACCATGTTTATTCATCTTATGAGAGTGGCAACCAATACATACATTACCATTTTTTATATGTTCATTACCCTCTGTAATTATTCCATGATATGGTGATTTAATATGTTCTTTACGCGTACCAAAGAACTTTTTGGACTCTTTTGACATAATATTTGTATTGCTTTTTTTATGTAGTTCGATATTCTTTATTCTATGACAATATGCACAGCTTATTCCTGCTTGATGTGTAGGATTATCAGCTTTTGGAATAGCCCCAACTTTAGCTTTTTGTTTCATATCATCTAAGTTATTAGAAGCAGGTGTATGACATTTACCACAACTATACTGTTGAAATTTTAGATTTTTGGGATGTTTATCCCATACAGCTTTGTGAATTGGGTCTTTTTGTGGTGTTGAATTGTTGTGCATTGTACTATTAAACTCATTATAGATTTGAGTATGACAGCTCTTACAATCTTTACTTGATGAGTAGTTATATGCTTGATTATTAGCAACTAATGTTGATAATAAAAGCAGAGCAGTGAAAAAAATTTTCATAATTATCCTTCTTAAAGTTTTTTAGTATTTTATCTAAAATAGTAAATATAATCTTTAATAATAAGATAATTAATTTTTATTAATATATAGACTCATAGATGGATATGCAAACTCTAAATTATTCTTTTTTAAAATTTGAGCTATTTTAAACATTACATCCTCTTTTACATCAAGATAATCAGCCCACTTTACACTTCTTGAAAAACAGTAAATCATTATATTTATACTAGACTCTCCAAAATTATCAAGATTTACTAAAAGTGTTCTTTTTACTCCTCTGAAATCCTCTTTTGACAATAGTTTGATACTCTTTTGTGAATCAACATACTCTGTATGTTTAGTTGCAATATTTGGATGGTTTAATAACATCTCTTTGATGTCTGAAATAGCTTTTTTAATATCATCAAAATTAGATTCATAAGTAATGCCTATATACATTTTTATTCGTCTTCCAATTAATCTTTTATTCCAGTTTTTAACACTATTATTTGCAATTTGTAAGTTTGGAATTGTAATCATTGCATTATCAAATGTACGAATGGTTGTACTTCTTATACCAATTTCAATGACTGTTCCCTCGCCTAAGTTTCCCACACTTATCCAATCACCTTGAGAAAAAGGGTCATCTAAAAGAATTGATACTGAACCAAAAAAGTTAGAAAGAGTATCTTTTAATGCAAAAGCAACGGCAAGAGACCCAATACCTAAACCAGATAATATAGTGGATAGATTTATTCCATATAATTTAAGAATAATCAAAAATCCTATCAAAATAACAATAAAATCTATTATCTTTACAACAAGATTAATAACTTCACTTCTATACCCACTTCTTTTTGTAGTTCTAATTGTCTGAATTTTAATACTTGCAATACTATTTAATATGCCATATATCAAATATGTAAATAGTGCAACAAAGCTCATATCAAAAAATTTACTGCTCTCATCTACCACTGCACCAACACCTAAATATGTATCAACAATCATATTAAGACCAAATAAGATAATAATAAGCCTTATGACTTTTTGTACTCTTTTTATAATATAAAGTACTTCTGTTGTTTTATAATGAGTATATTTTAGTAGTATACTAAGTAACCAATAATAACTACTACTAAGTATAAAAGTCCATATAATAATGAGTATAATAATGGTTAGTTTACTACTATTTAGCTTTAAAGGTTCAAGAAATGGATTTAACTCTTGTGCAAATTGTGATTTACTAATTAAATAACCTATACTATCAAGACCAAATGTTGAGTATATTTCACTTTTAAAGATAGTATCTTGATACTTCATTATATATTTTCGTAAATCATTATTAATTTTAATCAGAGTCTCTAGTTTTGCAATAGAATTATCAATATCAACTTTAATATTTTCATCTATATTTTTGATATTATTTTTACTATTTTTAATTAACTCAATGGTTTTTATAGTATCTATATTCTTAGATAAGATTTTATCTATATCAGAATTAAACTCTTTTTTAGATTTATTATATGTGGCATTTAAAACATCAAAACAAAGCTCATAAAAAGTATCTATAACAATATAATAGTCTCTCTCTATCTTATTTAAAAGTACAATATCCTCTTTTTTTAAGATTACATTTACACTTATTTTTTTTGCTAAACTAGATTTTTTTTCTCCATTTGGTATTATAATAGATAAACTTCTCTCTCTATCATTAATAAGTTCATTAAAAAATTTTATCTCTTGAGACTCTTTTTTTGTTAGTAACTCTTCAACCTTATCAGCCGTTGTATTTAGTTCTGTGATTTTAGAATATATTAGTGATTGAGAGGTAATATAGTTACTAATAAAATCCTCAGCAGACAATAAAGATTGCACTATTAATATTATAATAAATATCTGTTTCATATTAAATCCTCTATTTATTTTTAAAGACTAAGAATATTTTGTCATTAACCTCTTGATATAGTGATATTTTTTTAATAGTTACAAGCTTTAAATTTGTTAGGCTCTCTATCTCTTCTATTGTGTAAAAATATTGATTTATTACCTCTTGCTCTTTTTTGTATAAACTATCCTCTTTTATAAAAAGCGTAAAGTCAGAGTAGTAAATTTTGTCTGTAAAGTAGCTATCAATTGTTAAAAACCGACTATCATCATCAACAATATACGAACCAACTGCCACAGATTCAAATCCATCTAACGAGTTTATATCTAGCATAAATATACCATCTTTAGTAAGGGTATTTTGAATAGAATCTAAAAACTCTATTAAGCTAGGACGGTTAAGATAGTTTAACATATCAAAAACAGCAGTTATAACTTCAAACTTTTCATCTAAATTAGATATATCAATTGATTTAGCATTAACACTTTTTGCTTTTGCCTTTTCTACCATAACTTGACTTAAATCAACACCCAAACTTTTTTGTGGATTAAACTCTTTTTGAATAGATAGCAAAAACTCACCAGAACCACATCCCACATCAAGAATAGAGTCAAATTTTATATTTTTAAGATAATCTATATAATATTTATATAAATTAGGGGCAACCTCTTCAACCCCTAATAAATCCTCTACCTTTGCATATAAATCAAGATTCTTATGCACGGCTATCAACCACCTGTTTTATATTTTTATATAAGGCTAATATCTCATCTTTTTTTGCATAATAACTATTTTTATTTGCAATTAAATGAGCAGAAGAGTCCATAATGTCCTCTGCAACCTTAAGACCATTCTCTTTCATTGTTGCTCCAGTCTCCACAATATCCACAATTGCATCACAAAGTCCAACTAAAGGAGCTAACTCAATTGAACCATAAAGTTTAATAACCTCAACACCCACAGCTTTTGAAGCAAAATATTTATTTGTAATATTTACCATCTTTGTGGCTACTTTGATATTTGGTTTACTCCAATCTAATTTATCTTCATTTTTAATTCCAATTGATACTTTACATTTTCCCAAATTCATATCTAAAAGTTGAATTATATCAAGCTCTTTTTCTGTAATCACATCAAGCCCAACCACTCCAATATCAGCAGAGCCATGCTCTACATAAGTTGGTACATCTTGATTTCTAACATTTAAAAATCTAAACTCACCAACTTCTAAGATTAGTTTTCTATTATCAAATTTAAACTCTCTATCAAATATCTGAGAAAAAATTTCTAGTGTCTCTTCTGCTATTCTACCTTTTGGAAGTGCTATTGTTATCATCTTTATTCCTGTTTTTATTTCTTAAGCTTTTTATAATCCCTTTAAAAAGCAACTCTTCATCATATATAGACCTCTTAAAAAATCTTGATAAAAATTTGCCATCACCACCACTGAAATATACTCTATGTTCTTTTTGATGATAAGATATAATAGCTTTTATTGATGCTATTATACCATAGCTAATTGCATCTTTTGTTGTTTTTGGTAGCTTATTTAATGATAACTCTCTATTTAATTCTATATCTAAGCGAGGTGAAATATTTTTATATCCATTAATATACTCCCTTAAGCCCAAAAGGATAAATCCACCTTGGTATATTCCATCACTCATAATATCAATGGTAATTGCCGTTCCTGCATCAATAAAAATTCCATTTTTTTTAGATAAACAGATTGCTTTTCTATCAACACCCATTGTAGCATACTCACCATTTAACTTAATAATATCAGATATATTTTTCCATTTTTTAATATTCTTAATCTTTTTATTAATCTTTTTATTTACAGAAATATATAATAACTTTTTATTTTTATATCTTTTTATAGCTTTTTTATGGCTAAGATGAGTTATAGATTTTCCATCATATATATGAAAATTTGTATTTCCAATATCAGCAATTAACATATTTATCCTTATATATTAGAGTTCTTACAAAACTTATCGGAATTGATGGATTCAGCCTCATTAAAAGCTGGAGCTAAAGTACCAGTTCCAAGTTTTGCAAGAAGTTTATTTTGAAATCTATCTTAATCTCTTTATTGTTGAGTTGTTGAGTTTATAGATTTTTGATGCACTTTTTACCTTAGATAATCCACAAGAGACCTCTACATCACAACTATTTTTTGCAAACTCTTTATCATACTCTTTACCACTAAGATTTGCAGATGTTGTATATGCCCACTTTAATCTTTTTAAAAGCAAAAGATGATTTTTGTCTTTTACAACTCTATAAGATTTTGACTTGATTATAAAAGTAGTTTTTGTTGCTCTTCTTACTCTATTTTTATAGATATTTGGAACTCTTACACTTTTTTTAAGCTCTTTTAGTGAAGATAGTGCTTTAATATAATGCTTGTTTGGTAATCTATTTTTTATAAGAGAGAGTTGATTATAGTTTTGACTAACAAAACCGATGGTTGTATCGGTATCTGTTAGAAAAACTAGATTTTTTAGCTTCAAAACTACTCTGTTAAATAGTCTTGTAGAGCTTTTGGTTCAAGTGAACCATTATTATTTTTTAACTCTTCTATCGCCATAACAGCAGCATTTGCAGCTGCTATTGTTGTAAAATATGGTACATTATTAGCTAAAACGCTTTGTCTAATAGTTGTTGCATCACTTTTACTAGAGAATGAGTTATCAGATGTATTAATAGCTAATGCTATTTCCCCATTTTTAATCATATCATCTATATTTGGGCGACCTTCAGATATTTTAAGAACTCTTGTTGATTTAATCCCTGCTTTTTCTAGTGCTTTGTGAGTACCATCTGTTGCATGAATCTCAAATCCTAATTTCTCAAATGACTCTCCAATATCTTTAGCAAACTCTTTATCTGTTAGAGATATAAATAATTTACCCTCTAAAGGGATATTATTTTTAGAAGCAAATTGGCTTTTGGCAAAACTCATACCAAAACTATTTGAAATACCCATAACTTCACCTGTTGATTTCATCTCTGGCCCTAAAATCAAATCAGACCCTGGTAATTTATTAAAAGGAAATACAGCCTCTTTTACAGCTACATGCCCTTTTAAGTTTGGTTCTAATATATCTTTATCAAAATTTACCATATTAAATTTATCATAATATTTTAAAGCCTCTCTTAAATCTCCTTGAAGCATAACTCTTGTTGCCACTTTTGCCAATGGAACACCTGTTGCTTTTGATACAAATGGAACAGTTCTACTAGCTCGTGGATTCACCTCTATCAGATAAATATCACCTTTATGAATAGCATATTGAATATTTAAAAGTCCAACAACACCAAGACCCAAAGCAATCTTTGCAGTGTCAATTTTAATCTGTTCTTGAAGCTCTTTAGATATAGATATTGGAGGCAAAGAACAAGCACTATCTCCAGAGTGAATTCCAGCCTCTTCAATATGTTGCATAATAGAACCAATATATACATCTTTACCATCACAAATAGCATCTACATCAAGCTCAATAGCATTATCTAAAAACTTATCAATCAAAACAGGAGCATCATTACTAACACTCACAGCCTCTTGAATGTACTCATTTAACTCACCATCATTATATACAGTCTTCATTCCTCTACCACCAAGAACAAAAGATGGACGAACAAGAATAGGATAACCAATACGATTTGCAATTGGAATAGCCTCATCTTTAGCAAAAGCCAATCCATTATCAGGTTGTTTTAGTCCAAGACTCTCTATAAAATTAGAGAACTTTTCTCTATCTTCTGCCAAATCAATAGTCTTAGCAGTTGTTCCTGATATATTTGCACCAATTACAGTAAGAGCTTTTGCAAGTTTTAATGGAGTTTGACCACCAAAATGTACTATAATTCCATCTGGTTGTTCAAGCTCAATCACACTTCTTACTCTTTCAAAATCAATTGGCTCAAAATATAAAATATCACTTGTATCATAATCTGTACTTACAGTCTCTGGATTACAGTTATACATAATAGACTCCATACCCATATCAGAAATAGCATAAGCGGCATGGACACAACAGTAATCAAACTCTATCCCTTGTCCAATTCTGTTTGGCCCTCCACCAATTACAAGAACTCTTTTTTTATCTCTTTTTGGTGGTGTTGTTTGTGGAATTTTTGTAATATTAGTTGTAGAATATAGATAAGGAGTAAGAGCTTTAAATTCTGCTCCACAAGTATCTACTTCGTTATATTCAAGCTTTATCCCATATTTTTCTCTTGCAGTATAAACATCATTTTCTACAAGATTTAGACCATCATTTTTATTGATATTAGTTGCAATCATTGCATCGGTAAAACCTTCACTCTTATATTTACGCAATTTTGTAGAGTCTTTTAAAAGTGCTATACTCATATCTTTTTCACTAGCTACAAGCTCTTCTAATTGATATAAAAACCACTTATCTATTTTACAAAGTTCATAAACCTCTTCAACACTTTTATCTCTTCTTAGAGCTTCAAAAACATAAAGTACTCTATCACTATTTGGTCTTCTAATCTCTCTAATTAGCTCATCTTCATCACAATTAATTCTATCAAATCCAATCAGACCTGTTTCAAGTGAACATAGTGCTTTTTGAAAAGACTCTTTAAATGTTCGTCCCATACTCATAACTTCACCCACACTCTTCATGGCAGTTGTAAGAGTTGAGTTTGCCATTGGGAACTTTTCAAATGTAAATCGTGGCACTTTTGTAACAATATAATCAATTACAGGTTCAAAACTGGCAGGAGTTCCAGTAATATCATTTGTAATCTCATCAAGAGTATAACCAACTGCTAAAAGTGTAGCAACTTTTGCGATTGGATAGCCTGTAGCTTTACTAGCAAGGGCAGAACTTCTACTAACTCTTGGGTTCATCTCAATTACAATCATTCTACCAGTTTTTGGGTCTATAGAAAACTGAACATTACTACCACCAGTATCCACACCAACTTCGCGTAAAATAGCAAAAGAGGCATCTCTCATTCGTTGGAACTCTTTATCTGTTAGAGTTAGAGCAGGTGCAACAGTAATACTATCTCCAGTATGTACCCCCATTGGGTCAAAGTTTTCAATAGAACATACAATGATACAGTTATCAGCTCTATCTCTAATAACCTCCATCTCGTACTCTTTCCAACCAAGCATAGATTCCATAATCTCTATCTCATTAATTGGAGAGGCATCTATACCCTCTTTTGCTAACTCTTTGAACTCTTCCATATTATAAGCTACACCAGAACCACCACCAGCTAAGGTAAATGATGCTCTACTAATTACAGGGAAACCAATATCAAGGGCTACTTCAATCGCCTCTTCAACACTATAAGCATTACTACTTTTTGGTAAATCCATACCAATTTTAACCATAGCTTCATTAAACTCTGAACGGTCTTCACCCTTTTTGATAGCTGCTGGATTAGCCCCCAAAAACTCAATTCCATCAAGCATATTTTTTTCGTGCATACTCATAGCCACATTCAGTGCAGTCTGTCCACCCATTGTTGGCAAAATTGCATCAACATTTTCAATCTCAATAATTCTTTTTATTACATCCTCTGTAATTGGTTCAACATAAGTTCTATCGGCAAACTCTGGGTCTGTCATAATTGTTGCTGGATTGGAATTAATAAGAACCACTCTATAACCTAACTCCTTAAGAGTTTTAGCAGCTTGTGTACCAGAATAATCAAATTCACACGCCTGACCGATAACAATAGGACCAGAACCTATTAATAAAATTGTTTTAATGCTCTCTATTTTTGGCATATAAAGTACCCTTATTTTTTATCTTGGATTATACTCAAAAGAGACTTAATAGGTGTTAAGATATAATACAAAAAATATAAAAATATAAAGGTAATTTAATTATGAGTAAAAAATGTGAACTTTGTGGTTTAAATGATAATTTGGAGAGTTATGTTGTAACTCCACGAGATGAAGAGATTGTAGTTTGTGGTATTTGTAAAGAGCAGATAGAGGATAATAGTAAAATAGATGAGACTCACTGGCACTGTTTAAATGATAGTATGTGGAGTGAGAATGATGCTGTTAAAGTGGTTGCATATAGAATGTTATCAATTATGAAAAATCAAGATATGCTTGATATGATGTATCTTGAAGATGATATTTTAGAGTGGGCAAAGGCAGGATTAGTTGAAGAGAGCGAAGAAGATAAACTAGTATATAGAGATTCAAATGGCGTTATATTATCTCATGGTGATACAGTTGTAATTATCAAAGATTTACCAGTTAAAGGTGCAGGATTTACAGCAAAACAGGGAACATCAGTGAGAAATATATCTCTTGTAACAAATGATGAGACTCATATAGAGGGGCGTGTAAATGGCGTTAAAATTCATTTAAAAACATGTTTTTTAAAAAAATCATAACTTTTTAAAGTGATGGCTTCAGCTTCATTAAAAGCTGGAAGCTTAAGCTTCCGTTCCAAGGTTAAAATATATTAAAGGTGCATTAAAAATGACACCCTACAAAAAAATATCGTAACTCTGCGAGGCAAAAATCAAATCATTGTCCGTCTCTTACACATTTAACATA
>Ga0256826_1003033_pt1 | contig 10124 bp, 8 predicted proteins | sample CV79metaG_FD_185975 | JGI IMG/M metagenome (GOLD analysis project Ga0256826, IMG submission 185975) | Hydrothermal vent microbial communities from East Pacific Rise, Pacific Ocean - CV79 | ecosystem: Environmental > Aquatic > Marine > Hydrothermal vents | place: Pacific Ocean: East Pacific Rise... | reverse complement strand
TTAATAATTCAATTTTTAATTCTTGACCTTGAGAAGTAGTTAAGTCAAATACAGGTTTTTGTTGTTTTTGAACATTCGTTTGTTCTGTTTTTTTAGCAACAATATCCTCATTAATATTTTCTTTTTGTTCGCATCCAGTAAAAAGTGTAATTGTTAAAATAGATAAAATTGCAATATTTTTAATCTTCATTTTAGTTCCTTGTGTTAATATATAGCTTGGATTTTATCCTAAAAAGGCTTAAGTAATGTCAAAGATAAGCAAAGATAACTTTAGAAAGTTATGTTTAAGTAAATTACGATTTTTTAGTAAAAATACAAAGATTAAAAGAGATAGAACTATATGTTCTAAAATTAAAAATATTATAGAATTATACAAACCTAAAAAAATATTACTTTATATCCCTCTAAAAAATGAGGTTGATATAAGACCAATTATAAACGAATTTAGAAAGCAAAAAGATATTGAAATTTATGTACCATATATGAAAGGTAAGTCCTTTGTACCTGTAAAGTATAGACTACCATTAGAAAAAAAAAGATTCAATATAAAAGAGCCAAATTATTCAACATTTAGAGGTAATAATATAGGTTTTGATTTAATTGTCGTACCAATTGTTGGTATAGATAGTACATATAGAAGAGTGGGTTATGGTGCAGGGATGTATGATAGATTTTTTACAACTTTAAAAAAAAGACCAATAACTATTTTTACTCAATTAACACTTTGTCAAACGAAAGAGATTGTAACTGACTCGTACGATATTATAGCCGATTATATAATTACAATATAAAGGTTTATTAGATGGAAATTATTATACTAATTGTTGTTGCTATTATAGCAGCTAGTATTGGTTTTATTGTATCAAATAAAATCAGTAGTGCAAAATTTGAAGTTTATACTCAACAAGCAATTGCAAAAGCAAAAGTTATTGAGCATGAAGCACAAACATTATTAAAAGATTCAAAAATAAAAGCAAAAAAAGATTACGATAGAGAGTTTAAGAATACAAGAAGGGCTTTAGAGAATAAAGAAAGAGAATTAAATCAATTAGTAGAGACTAAATTATCGAAGATTGAAAAAGATAATGAGACAATAGAAAATTCAAAAATTGAAGTGGTATCCTTAAGAAATGGTTTAGAAGCACAAAAAAATGATTATGATAAGAAAACAAAACAAGCAGTAAAAGTATTAGAAAATGCTAGTGGATTAACTGCAACAGAAGCAAAAAATCTTCTTTTGGATCAATTAAAAGATGATCATAGAGCAGAAATTTCATCATTATTTAGAAAAGAGTACAAACTAGCTAAAGAGGAATCTGTAAAAGAGATTAATAATATTTTATCACATGCTGTTACACGATATGCCGGTGAATTTGCAGCGGAAAGACTTATCAACCACATCCCTTTACCTGATGAAGAAGCAAAAGGTAAGATTATTGGTAAAGAGGGGAGAAATATAAAAGCTCTTGAATTTTGTTTAGGTGTAGATATTATTATTGGAGATATCCCAAATACTATAACAGTAAGTAGTTTTAACCTTTATAGAAGAGCAATATCAACTAAAACAATTGAAGAATTACTTTCTGATGGTAGAATTCATCCTGCAAAAATTGAAGAGATTTACAATAGAGTTAAAAATGAATTTGATAATAATATTGATAAAGAGGGTGAAGAAACTATAGCATCCCTTGGAATTAAAAATATGCATAAGGAGTTAGTTCATTTAGTTGGAAAATTAAGATATAGAGCATCTTATGGACAAAATGCATTAGCTCATACCTTAGAAGTAGCAAATTTAGCAGGTTTAATTGCTTCACAACTAGGTGGAGATACTATATTAGCAAGAAGAGCTGGATTGATGCATGATATTGGTAAAGCATTAACTCACGATATGCCAGGTAGTCATGTAGATATTGGTGCTGATCTTTGTAAAAAACTAGGTGAACCAGAAGAGGTTATAAATGCAATATATGCTCATCATGGAAATGAGGAAGCAACATCTGTAGAATCAGCCGCAGTTTGTGCAGCAGATGCATTGAGTGCAGCAAGACCAGGTGCAAGAAGAGAAGTTTTAGAAAGTTTCTTAAAGAGAGTAGAAGAGATAGAATCAATTGCAACATCACAAAAAGGTGTACTAAATGCATATGCAATAAATGCAGGTCGAGAAATTAGAGTTATTGTAAATGCAAAATTGGTAAATGATGATGAATCTGTATTAATGGCAACAGAGATAGCAAAAGAGATAGAGGACAAAGTTCAATATCCTGGCGAAATTAGAGTTAGTGTAATAAGAGAGATGCGTTCTGTAGGATATGCAAGATAGTAGATTTATCTTTAATAAAAAAGGGGAGATTAGATATTATCTAATCTCCCTTTTTTTATATAATGAAAATATGACTATTTTTTTATAGACATAAGATAACTGATAACATTATCAATAAATGGATCATGTTTTCTCTCTTTTAGATAACCTATGTATAATTTTCTTTTCATTTTAACATTTGGTAATCTTGTCTCAAATAAAACTCCAGCTTTTACTAAATCTTCAATAGCATGTTCTGATACAATTGATACTGTAGGAGTGTCAGTTTTTGAACTATGTAAAATAGTTTGAACTATAGCTGTTGGAGATGAAGCTTCACTTATAATATTAAATGAATCACATTCTCCCATACCTGTAGCTTCTAAAGATTCTTTAAAAACTTTTCTAGTATGACTATTTATATCTCTACAAACCCATTTATAAGATAAAAGATCTTCGCTTTTTACACGACGAGGTAATTTTTGATTTGAGAATATAACAATCTCATCTTCCATCCACTCTCTATATATCACACCATCCTCAAAAATTGGAGATTCTATTAGTGCCATATCAACTTTTTTATCTTTTAGTTCTTCTATAGCTTCTGCACTTGAAGATACATTTACACTTACATCATTATCTATTTTTTCTTTAATATCATTTAAAAAAGTTGGTAAAATATAATTACCTATTGCGCTAGATGCACCAAATATAAAAGTAATATCTTTATTTATGATTTTTAATAATTCTTTTTCACTACTAGATATAACTTTTTCAATCTTTTGTGCAATTTGATGTAGTTTTTCACCCTCTTTAGTTAGTCTGATACCATTTTTCTTTCTATCTACTATACTTGAACCCAAATAATCTTCTAGAAAACGCATCTGTTGGGTAACAGCTGGTTGTGAGATACCAAGTTTCGCAGATGCTTTAGAAAATGACTTCTCTTTAACAACTACTAAAAATGTATTTAATTTTGTAAAATCTGATAACATAAATTAACCTTTTAAGTTTTAATAATAACAATGATAACGTATCTTTATATAAATATAGATTAATTATTAGCAAAACTAATAAAATGATAACTTTATCCTATAAAATTAATATAAACTTATATTAAATATTATTTTGTTGTTTTAAGTCATAATTAATCTTTTTTACTTATAATATTTATAAGTTTAGATTTTAATAATTATAAGGGAAGTTTATGGAAAAGAAAGTTTTAATATTAGGTGGTGGTTTTGCAGGTGTTGAGTGTGCAATATTTCTAAAAAAAGAGGGTATCAAAAATGTTACGCTAGTATCAAATAGGGATTATTTTTATATATTTCCTACTTCTATTTGGATCCCTACAGGTGAAGCTAAGTTTAAAGATATGTGTGTTCCTCTTGATGAGTTAGCAAAAGCACATGATTTTGAATTGGTTTTAGATGATGTCCAAGAGATAAAATTAAAAGAAAATAAAGTAATTTGTGCAAATAATACTTTTGATGATTATGAATTTTTGGTAGTTGCTATGGGTAGTGGGAAGATGAAACATAAAGGAAGTGAAAACTTTCTTTCTATTTGTGGAAATCCTGAAGATTCTTTAAAAATAAAAGATAAAATAGATGCTTTAGTTGAAAAAGGTAGTGGAAAAATAGCTATGGGATTTGGTGGGAATCCAAAAGATCCTAGTAATGTAAGAGGTGGACCTGCTTTTGAAGTTATATTTAATGTACATAATCAACTTAAAAAATTAGGTATTAGAGACAACTATGAGCTTACATTTTTTGCCCCTATGGAAGAACCAGGTGCTAGAATGGGGAAACAAGCATTAAATATGATGGGTGTATATTTTGATAAATTAAATATTAATACACATTTTGGTAAAAAATTTAAAGAGTTTGTAAGTGATGGTATTATTTTTGAAGATGATAGTAAACTTGATAGTGATTTTACTATGTTTATACCTGCTGGAAATGGGCATGATGTATTTTTAAATAGTGATCTACCATTAAATGAAGCGGGACTTATCAAGATAAATGATTATTGTGAAGTTGAACATGATTTTGATGAAGATGAAAATAGTCAAAATGGTATATCTAAAATATTTTGTATAGGAGATAGTACAGCACTTGAGGGTCCTGATTGGAGAGCAAAGCAAGGTCATATTGCTGAAGTAATGGCTAGAAATGTAGCATTTAATATAGCTCAAATGGAAAAAGGTAGTGCAAAAAGAAAAGGATACGAGGAGCATCTAAATATTTTATGTGTTATGGATAGTGGAGATGGTGCGGCTTTTGTATATAGAGATAATAAAGGTGGAAAAATGATACCAATGCCAGTAGTTGGACATTGGCTTAAAAAAGGTTGGGGTTGGTACTGTAGAAACTCAAAATTAGGTAAGATTCCTAGAATACCGGGAATGTAGGTTTTAGAAAAATAGTATAAATTTACTATTTATGAACTACCAAAATATTTCAATGAAAAGAGTAGGATATATTCCTACTCTTTTTTTATGCTATAATATATAATATTGCAAGAAAGAGGTATTATGTTATCAACACTCAATGAATCTCAGAAAAAAGCTGCACAACATATTGATGGACCGATGTTAATATTAGCAGGTGCGGGAAGTGGAAAAACAAAAACTATTACAACAAGATTAGCTTATTTGATATCAATAGGTATTGATCCAGCTTCTATATTAACATTAACATTTACAAACAAAGCAGCAACAGAGATGAAGCATAGAGCATTTTCAATGATAGAAAATGTTTCTTATCCTCCTTTACTATGTACTTTTCATAAATTTGGACTTCTATTTTTAAAATTTAATATTGAAAAACTAGGTAGAAAAAATAATTTTGTGATTATAGATAGTGATGATAAAAAGAAAATATTAAAATCTATAGATAAAGAGATAACAACTTCTGTATTAGCAACAGAGATTTCAAAATATAAAAACTCTATTATATCGATTGATGAAGCAAAACTTACAGCACAAGATAAATACTATACTCAAATAGCAAATGTATATGAAAAATATGAAAAATATATTGAACAAAATAATCTTGTAGATTTTGATGATCTATTACTTTTAACATATAGAATTTTAGATAGTGATAAAGAGTTAGCAAAACAAACTAGTCAAAGATATCAATATATAATGGTAGATGAGTACCAAGATACAAATGAATTACAATATAAATTATTAAAAAAACTTTGTAGTGAGCATAAAAATATTTGTGTAGTTGGTGATGATGATCAGTCTATTTATGGATGGAGAGGTGCAACAATAAAAAATATATTATCTTTTAGTGATGAATTTGAAAATGCCCTTACTGTTAAACTAGAGGAAAATTACCGTTCTACGAAAAAAATACTTTTTCATGCAAATGCTTTAATCGAACATAATCGTGATAGATTAGGTAAAAAACTTGTAGGTACAAAAGGGGAAGGGAACTCTTTAAAAGTATATGAATCTCATGATGAAAATGAGGAAACAAGAAAAATAGTTGATGATATAAAGATATTAGTAGATAGTGGTGAAGAGTTAAGTGATATTGCAATATTATTTCGAGTAAATGCTTTAAGTCGTGCATTAGAAGAGGGGCTTAATAAAGCGGCCATTAGTTATAAACTTGTAGGTGGTGTAAAGTTTTATGAGAGAGCAGAGATCAAAGATCTTATTGCTTATTTTAGAGTTATAACAAATTCAAATGATAACTTTTCAATAAAAAGAATTATAAATAAACCTAAAAGAGGTATTGGAAAAACCACAATAGATAAACTTGAAGCTGAATCTTATTCAAAAGCAAAAACGATTTTTAATATAATTTATGAGTATACACCTGAAGAGTTAGCTGTAATTGTTGGTAAAAAAAATGCAAGAACACTTAAAGTATTTGTAGCTTCTATAGAGGATTTACAAGATGTATTAACTACTGCTAAACTTAGATTTATAGATATGTTTGAGGATACATTTGATTTTAAAACAACATATGCCAAAGTAGTAGATGCTGATGATCGATTAGCAAATATTGATGAGTTTTATGGTTATTTACGAGATTTTTTTATTCAAAATATAGATTTAAAGCTAGAAGATTTTTTAAATGATATTTCATTAGAGAGTGCAGCCGATCAAATAGATGATCAATATATTTCATTGATGAGTATACATGCAAGTAAAGGTTTAGAGTTTAAGCACCTTTTTGTAATAGGTATGGAGGAAGGTTTCTTTCCAATAGTTGGTGATGGAAGTGATATTGAAGAGGAGCGACGACTTGGATATGTTGCAATTACTAGAGCTAAAGATGAATTAACTTTAAGTTATGTACATAGTAGATTTTATAAGGGTAGACGAACACAGCTAGTAAAAAGTAGATTTCTTACTGAATCTGATCTTATAAAAGGTAGTTTAACGATTCAAAAGAATAATGCTTTTAAAAAAGATGATTTAGTTAAGCATAAAATATTTGGTATGGGAAGAGTGATCAGTGTTCAAAAGGCTGGACGAGATTTAAAATTAAAGATTAATTTTGGTGGTAATCGTAGAGATATATTATCATCTTTTGTGCAGAAGATTTAGGAAAGTAATTGAATAAATTAATTGTTGTAAATAAACCAGTATTTGTAAGTTCAAATTCTTATTTAAAAAAAATAAAATGGAAATATAAAAATAAAAAAGCAGGTTTTAGTGGTACCCTAGATCCTTTTGCTTGTGGATGTTTAATAGTTGCTTTTGGTCAATACCCTAAACTTTTTAGATTTTTAAAGAAAACTCCAAAAACATATCGTACAACTATATGGCTTGATGTATTGAGTAATTCATTGGATATTGAAAATATAGAACATCAACCAAAAAATAAAGAGTTAAAAGAATCTGATATAAGAAGAGAAATTAATGGATTAAAAGGGCTATTATCTTATCTTCCACCTAAATATAGTGCAAAAAAGATTGATGGGAAAAGAGCATATAATTTAGCTAGAGATGGTGTTGATTTTGAGATGAAGAAAATCACTTCTGAGGTTTATGATGTAAAGTTTATAAACTATAATCATCCATTTATATCTTTCGATATAACAGTAAGTGAAGGCTCTTATATCAGAAGTATGGCTCAAATATTACTTGATAGGTTAGATGCTATTGGAACACTTAGTTATTTAAAAAGATTAAATGAGGGTGAGTTTTTCTATGAGGATGAAAAAGAGTTGAATCCTTTAGCGTATATTGATCTACCTATAAATAACTATACTGGTACAAAAGAGTGGTTTGATTTAGGAAAAAAACTAGATATAAAATATTTTGATACTAAAGATGATGGTGAGTACCTTATCCCATTTGATACATTTTTTGCAATTATTGAGATAAAGGATATGGTTGCTAAATATATTTTAAATAAGGTTTTGTTGAATGACTAATAAGAAATATAAAATGAAATCATATGCAAAAGTAAATATATTTTTAAAAATAGCAGGTAAGAGAGATAATTATCATGAACTAGTTTCAAGGTTTGTTCGAGTAAAAAATCTATATGATACAATATCTTTTGAAAAAGGTAATTTTTCTGAATTTACACTTGAAGGTGATTTTGGATGTGAAACAAAAGTTAATACCATATATAAAGCATATCAAAAATTAAACAAAATATCTTTAGATGTTGAGGTTTTTTTTAAAACTCATAAAGTTGTTGTAGATAAACATATTCCTGAATTTGCAGGGCTTGGTGGTGGTAGTTCAAATTGTGCTACTTTTATGTTAATGGTAAATGATATTTGTAACTTATCTTTAAATAAAGATGAACTCTCTAAAATAGGTATTACTATAGGAGCGGATGTTCCATTTTTCATATATGAATATGATAGTGCAAATGTAACAGGAATAGGTGAAATTGTAGAAAAATTTGATGAGGCAATTATGAATATAAAAACATTTACTCCACCAATAAAGTGTAATACTGGTGCAATATTTAAGATCTTTAGAGAAAAATTTTATAGTGAAATTTCAGAAGAAGAAGCAATAAAGTTATTAGAAATGAAAAGTATTGATATTTTAAATAATATGGATATAAAAAGTGCAAATGATCTTTATCTACCTGCTTTAAATATATATAAAGAGTTATTGCCAAGTAACTATAATCTTCCAATTGATAGTTTTTTTAGTGGAAGTGGAAGTAGTTTTTTTACATTAATTCGTTATAATAATAACTAAAAGAATTACAAAAGGATAATAAAATGATAAAACTAAATAAAATAATAGCTGTAATGTTGATAATATCTACTTTCTTAAATGCTGCAGAATTAAAAATAATGACAGAAATATTCTCACCATATCAATTTAAAGATGATATCGATGGTCATCTAATAGGTGTCTCTACAGAGATTGTACAGGCTATTCAAAAAGAGTTAAATGATAAATCAGAAATTTTAATCTATCCATGGATTAGAGGAAATAAAATATTAGATAATGAAAAGAATACAGTTTTATTTTCAATGATGAGAACAAAAAGTCGAGAAAACAAGTATAAATGGGTAGGCCCTTTAGACAAAATGGAGATGGTGTTTTTTAAAAGAAAAGATTCAAATATAACTTTAAATTCTCTAGATGACGCAAGAAAAGTTAATCGAATAGGTGTTACAAAAAAAGTTGCAAACTATGAAATATTAAATGCTAAAGGATTTAAAAACCTTGATGTAGTAGGTGGTAGTGATGATAAAAATATTAAAAAACTTTTAAAAGGTAGAATTGATCTGTGGCCATATGTAAAAGCAGCAGGATTGTATAATGCAAAAAAAATAGGTCAAGCAGGTATGATAGTTCCAATTCCAAATGTTACTTTGGCACAGGGTGATTTATATATAGCATTTAATAAAAATACTGATGATAGTATTGTAGAAGATTGGCAAAGAGTATTTGATAAACTTAAATCAGATGGAACAATAGATAAAATAAAATCAAGATATTAATAAATGAAGATATCAATTTTATATCTTGGGTACAAGAGGATCACATAGAGTGAAAGAACTTATAACTAAAATTAACAAAGCTATAAATATAGTACATAAAAATGGTGCTTACAAAAAGATTGTTAATAAATATATTAAAAATTAAAAGGATTAATACTTTATGAAAATCATACAATTATACTTATTAGTAATAGTACTATTTTTTCAAACTTTAAATGCAAATCAAACTTTATCAGAAGAGATAGGAAAACTAAGTGCAAGTTCATTATATAATTTAGATGAAGAGCAGATTGTTATTGCAATTCAACCCTTTTTAGAGCAAAATGAAAATATTCAAGCTATTAAAATTATAGATGCTACAGATGATTCAATATTTATCAAAGGTTTTAAAAAAGATGACATTATGGTATTTAATAAAGAGATACCAACAAAGATTTTAAATTTTAAAAGATTTTCATCAAAAATATATTATAAAAATGAGATGATAGGTAAAGTTATTATTTTTTATAATGATATGAGTAAAGTAACTTTAACAAAAAAGGAAAAGAACTGGATAGATACTCATGTTGTAAAAGTTGGTGTTGAACAATGGGCCCCAATTGTTTTTTCTAATGATGGTAAAGATATAGATGGTATCAGTGGTGATTTCTTAAAAATTATTATGCAAAGAACGGGTCTTAAAATTAAAGTTATTAATGATAATTGGAATAAATTATTACAAGATTTTGAAGATAAAAAAATAGATTTATTACCTGCTACGTATTTTACTGAAAAACGTTCAAAATTTGGTCTATATAGTGATGGTTATTTTAAAATGAAAGATTCTATATATTTTAAAGATAATGTTAATAACATATCATCATTAAAAGAT
>Ga0256826_1003032_pt1 | contig 10126 bp, 12 predicted proteins | sample CV79metaG_FD_185975 | JGI IMG/M metagenome (GOLD analysis project Ga0256826, IMG submission 185975) | Hydrothermal vent microbial communities from East Pacific Rise, Pacific Ocean - CV79 | ecosystem: Environmental > Aquatic > Marine > Hydrothermal vents | place: Pacific Ocean: East Pacific Rise... | reverse complement strand
AGCTGCTGCGTCTGCTTTAGCGATTTCTGATGCTGTAGAAACTTTGTTTTGCATATCTGCATTTAAGCTATATTTATCAAATGCAAAATATACTGCTGAAAGTTCTGATTCAATATCAGACATGCTCATAGTATTTGAAGAAACTTCAACCATACTATCTTCTGTCGCAACTACTTCAGTACTTACTTCTTCAACTTCTTGAATAACTACTTCTTCTTGATAATCATTTGTTTGTGTTTCTACTTGGGGTTGTTTATCACTACATCCACTAAACATTAAAAGTGCTGTTACAACACTTGAAAGTACTATACTTTTCATATTTGATATCCTCTATATTAATAATTCGCTCATTATACCATAAAAAAAATAATTTTATTTATCTACCAATCCATAGATTGAACTTTTCCATACGCTAAAGGAAATAAGTAGTTTTTATTATGATTTAATCTAATAATACCAATAGAACTTTGATTTTTATAATTTTTTATAAAAAGTATTGCATCACCATCTTTTGAAAATCTTGGAAATTCATTCACACCTGTTGCAGTCAAACGACGGATAAAATCAGTTTTCATAGAGATAAGGTGTAAATTAAAAGTATTCTTTTCAAAAGAGTTTGAAGTTTCACGAGCCTTATAAACTATATACTCGGCATTAGAACTACACGCAGAATTACTTCTACCATAATAAACTAACTGCTCTACCTCATTTGTCAAAAGACTTTTTGAAAATACATTTGGATAACCCAATCTCGATGAAATAAAAATAATTTTATCAGATCCCATAAACTGAGCATTTACATCAATTCCACCATATTTTGTAATACGCTTTAATTTTTTGCTATCAATATTATAAGAATAAATATCTGGTTGACCATACTTAGCCATTGTTAAAAGTAAATCTTTTCCATTGACACTTACATCAGAACAAACAAGCATACCATCAGAAGATAAAATACTACTTACCTGTGCTGTTCGAATATCTACATACTTTAACTTAGGTTTTAATCCATCCAAAGATGTATAGTAAAATGATTGTTGCTTCATGTTTGCCCACTTAGGAAAAACATTAAAACCACCTTTTACAATTATATGCTGATAGCTTAAAGAGTAGTCAGAAATAACTATTTCACTCTGTTTAGGTGCTACTATTCTTGAAAATATAACCTTTCTTTTCATCCACTCAACAGAAGGCTCACCCATAAATTCGTTAATATCATAAGCCATCGCATGAGAAACAAACATATAAATATTTTGTTTACTTACCTTATAACTTTTGGAATAAACTTCTGAACCTTTTTCTAAAAGTTTCATATTAACATTAAGAGTACTATCATCATCTTCATACATATTATAACGAAGAACATAATTCATATCTTTATTATCTACTAAAACTGATGAGTCATCATATGATGTTTTTCTATGAAATCTATTCACATTAAATAGGCTTATTACATTTAAATCAGCAACTATTGTTTTAAAAAAACGCAGTCGAAATGTATCATCATAACCTATAGAAGCATCTTCTATAGCAATAGATGGTAAGGCATCAACCTTTTTTATCACTTCAATGGTTGCATCACTAGCAAACATTATCTTAAACATAATTAATAATAAAAATATTATTTTCAAATCTTACTCCTCTGATATAAGTAGAACAACTGTCCTACTTGATGTATGTTCTGGATTTTCAGGAAAATTTATATGTAACAATCTACTCTTCATTCTATCTGCTTCATCATTTAAAGCACTATTCTGTGAGTAGTTTAAAACCCTAAAATCTATAACTTTTCCAAAACTATTTAATTCTATTAATGTTTTAACACTATTTCCTTCAGTATTTGGAGGAACATGAAAATGTTGATAAACAATAGCCTGAATTTTAGCTAAATATTCATTAACTTCCTCAGCAGCAGAACTTGCACTTTTTTTATTATTTGTTTTTATATTTTCAAGATTATTTATCTTATGAGATAGAGATTTTACTTTATTTTTCTCTCTTATTTTAATCTTTTTTTGTAATTCCAAATATCGTTTATTATCTACTTTTTTTACTTTTTCTTTTTTATGAACAATTTTTTTTGTCCATACATCACTAAAAAGCTTATTAATATCTTTTGGTGTTTGAGAAACTGTACTTTTCTCTTCCATTAGTACTGCTTTTTGACTCTTTTTCTTTTGCACAGATTTCACCTCTACAACCTCTAGTGAAATTGAAATATAGGACTCTTTTTTTAATGCATAAGTATTTATTTTATTAGGCTTAAAAAGTGTAAAAATAAAAAGTAGTAAGAAGAGTATAAAAAGTGAAAAAGCAATAAATCCACTTATATAGAAGTAGTGTTTGTTACTATCCATTTGTAGCTAGAGATACCTCTGAAAAACCAGCCTGTTTAACAGCTGCAAGTACAGACATAACTACTCCATAATCTAAACTTTTATCAGCACTTATTAAAACTGTAGCTTTTTTATCTAACTCTGCTGAGTAGAGTAAAAAGTTATCCATAAATGCATTTAATAAATAACTATTTTTATTTATTTTGACATTTTTATCTTTATCTATACTAATATGAACAGGCGGAATTTTTGAGAGTTGTTGAGTTGTTGAACCTTGAGGGAGTTTAATATTTTCCTCAAAAATAATATTTGGAGCTATAACCATTAAAATAGCTAAAAGAACAAGCATCACATCAACAAGTGGAGTAATATTCAACTCTGGTTTATCATCCCAATCATAAATCATTTTTATGCCTTACGAGCTATAATCGCATCACTTTGCATTTGAAGATAACTAATAAGTTCAAATGACTTTCTTTTTAAAATCTGATGATATGTATATGCAAATATAGCTACAAAAATACCTGCAGCAGTCGCAATAAGTGCATCAGAAACTCCACTAGAAATAATTGACATACTCCCAGTAGTTTGACCGATATGTGTAAATGTATCTAAAATGGAAACGACTGTACCAAAAAGACCAATGAAAGGGGTTGTTGATGCAAAAACAGAAAGAACAGAGAGACCTTTTGTTGCCTCTCTTGTGGCAGCTAACATTCCTAATGCTAAAACTTCTTTTGAAATATTATTACTTGTTTTAATAAAATTATTTAAAAAAGAGTCTTGATGTACAGTTGTAGATCCCATTAAAAGAGACTCTAATGAGTCACTCTCACGGGATGTCCAACTACTAATAGAAAAGTATCTATAAAAGAACACCCAATTTAAAACTATAAAGTAAATTGACAAAAGAGCCAAAACACCAATAGTTACAGGATGACTTTTTAAATAAAAGTCTATTAGATTATTAAGCATACTACTTCTGTTATATTAAATTCTGTGCAGCAGATTCAATTCTTGCTGAAACAGATGCAATAGCAGAACTTGAGTCAGCTATATCACTAATAAGTTTTTTAGCTTCTTCAAGTGCATTAGCAATCTCAGATTCATTACTACCACGAATTGCAGCAGCACCTTCAACTAAGATAATTACTTTTTCTTCATCTACTTGAACAACACCCCAGTTGATAACGATTGCTTCAACTGATTTGTCTTCTTTTTCAACATCAATAACACCAGTAGTTAAGAGTGTTGTAAGTGATGCATGTTTAGCAAGTACTCCAAACTCCCCTTCTTCACCTGGAAGAACTACACTAACGACATTACCATTATAGATTTCGCCGTTAGGAGTTAGGATTTCAAGTTTAAATGTTTCCATTATAGTCCTTTAATAAGCGTAATGCTTATTTATTTTTCTCATGTTTAGCGAGAGCTTCATCCATACTACCAACCATATAGAATGAATTTTCAGACATATGATCGTACTCACCGTTAAGAATACCTTTGAAACCTTTAATAGTATCTTCAAGAGAAACATATTTACCAGGAGCACCTGTAAATACTTCAGCAACGAAGAATGGTTGAGAAAGGAATTTCTCAATTTTACGAGCGCGTTCAACAACATTTTTGTCATCTTCAGAAAGCTCATCCATACCAAGAATCGCAATGATATCTTGAAGGTCTTTATATTTTTGAAGTGTTTGTTGAACACCACGAGCAACACCATAATGCTCTTCACCAATAATTTGTGGATCAAGTAATCTTGAAGTTGAATCAAGTGGATCAACTGCAGGATAAATACCTTTTTCAGCAATTTTACGGTTAAGAACTGTAGTTGCATCTAAGTGAGCAAAAACAGAAGCTGGAGCCGGGTCAGTTAAATCATCTGCAGGAACATATACCGCTTGAACAGAAGTAATTGAACCATTTGTAGTTGATGTAATTCTATCTTGTAAAGCACCCATTTCACGAGCAAGTGTTGGTTGGTAACCAACAGCTGATGGAATACGACCAAGAAGTGCTGACATTTCAGAACCTGATTGAGCAAAACGGAAAATATTATCGATGAACATAAGAACATCAAGACCTTTTTCATCACGGAAGTACTCAGCCATAGTAATACCTGTAAGAGCAATACGGTTACGCGCTCCTGGAGGCTCTGACATTTGACCGTAGCACAGTGCAACTTTGTCAAGTACATTTGAATCTTTCATCTCATAGTAAAGGTCATTTCCTTCACGAGTTCTCTCACCAACACCAGCGAATACAGATAAACCATCATGACCATGTGCAACATTATGAATAAGTTCCATGATAATAACTGTTTTACCAACACCAGCACCACCAAATAGTCCAACTTTACCACCCTTAGAGTATGGAGCAAGTAAATCAACAACTTTGATACCTGTTTCAAACATTTCAGTAGTAGTAGATTGTTCTACTAATGGTGGTGGAGCACGGTGAATTGACCAAGTTTCAGAATCTGTAACTTGCTCACCACCATCAATAGTCTCACCAATAACATTGAAGATACGCCCAAGAACTTTATCTCCAACAGGAACTTTAATAGGAGCACCAGTAGCAGTAGCATCCATACCACGAACTAAACCTTCACTCATATCCATAGCAATTGTTCTAACTCGTCCGTCACCTAAGTGAGCAGCAACTTCTAGAACTAGACGGTGTTCTGCACCCTCTAAGCTAACCTTAACTTCAATTGCTTCATTGATTACCGGAAGATATCCGTCGAAATCAACATCAACAACAGGACCCATTACCTGGCTAATTTTTCCAATCATATTTTTCTCCATTATTTCATAGACTCCACACCACTGATAATTTCTATCAGTTCTGTAGTAATAGCAGCTTGTCTAGCTTTATTAAACTGAACATTAAGCGACTTAACCATATCTTTTGCATTATTAGTAGCAGTATCCATAGCTTGCATACGAGCAGAGTGCTCAGCAGCAACAGAATCAATTAATGAATAGTACATGCTATATTCAACATATCTATTTACTAGAGAGTCTAACATATTCTCTTCATTTTCTGCTTCAACTTCTAATAATGAACTATGAGACTCTTCATTACAATTAAATGCTTCAGTATTAACAGGAAGTACTTTATTTACATGTAACTCTTGAGTTATCATGTTTTTGTATCCATTATATACTATATGAAGAGCATCAATCTTTCCGTCTTTATAGTCCATTACAGAAGTTCTAATAAATTCATCAGATCTTTGTTTATTAGGTTTTGAACTTAAATCATTTACTGAGTCAAAAAGTTCAACTTCATTAAATTTAAAAAATTCTATACCTTTTTTACCGATTCCACGTAAACGCACTTTAACATTTTGTTCTTTGTACTCTTTTAAAAGTTTTTTAACAGCTTTAATAGTTTGAATATTAAAACCACCACATAAACCTTTATCCGCAGTTACAAAAATCACATCAACAATTTTTGGATTTTCAATCTCACTGAAACAGCGATTTTCAATTCCTCCAACTTTACTACAGTTAATACGTCCAGCTATTTCGGCAATTACCTGATTCATTTTTTGAGCGTAAAGACGAGAGCGTTTTGCAAGCTCTTCTGCACGACGAAGTTTCGCAGTGGAAACCAATTTCATCGCACGAGTCGTCTTTTGAGTATTTGAAACACTCTTTATCTGTCTTTGAATATCTTTCAAGTTTGCCATTAAGTATTCCTTAGTTAGCTACAAAGCTAGCTTTAAACTCTTCTAGTGCTTTTATTAATAATGCTTTAGTATCATCATCAACTTTAGAGTTACTTCTAATGTTCTCAAAAATTTGAGGATAAGAAGCTTCAAGGAATGGATACATTTCAGCTTCAAAACGAACAACATTTGAAGCATCCATATCATCTAAGAAACCTTCATTTCCTGCAAAAATAATTGCAACTTGTTTTTCAGCTGAAAGTGGTGAGAAAGGTCCTTGTTTTAGAACTTCTACCATTCTTTGACCACGCTCAAGTTGTTTACGAGAAACTTCATCAAGATCAGATGCAAATTGAGCAAATGCTTGAAGTTCACGATACTGTGCAAGATCAAGTCTTAAAGTACCAGCAACTTGTTTAGTCGCTTTAATTTGAGCAGCACCACCAACACGAGATACTGAAAGACCAACATTAATTGCTGGACGAACACCTGAGTTAAATAAATCAGTTTCAAGGAAAATCTGACCATCAGTAATTGAAATAACATTTGTTGGAATATATGCCGCAACATCACCAGCTTGAGTTTCAATAATAGGAAGAGCTGTTAAAGAACCAGCACCCTCTTCATCAGAAAGTTTAGCAGCACGCTCAAGTAATCTTGAGTGAACATAGAAAACATCACCTGGATATGCTTCACGACCTGGAGGACGACGAAGAATAAGAGACATTTCACGGTAAGCAACTGCATGTTTAGATAAATCATCATATACAATTAAACCATGTCTAGCATTATCACGGAAGTACTCACCCATAGTAACACCAGTATATGGAGCTAAAAATTGAAGTGCAGCAGCTTCAGCAGCAGTTGCAGATACAATAATAGTATATTCTAAAGCACCATGCTCTTCTAAACGACGAACGATTTGTGCAACAGTTGACTCTTTTTGACCAATTGCTACATAAACACAAACAACACCATTACCCTTTTGGTTAATGATTGCATCAAGAGCAACAGTTGTTTTACCAGTTTGTCTATCACCAATGATAAGCTCACGCTGACCACGACCAATAGGAACAAGTGCATCAATAGCTTTAATACCAGTTGCTAAAGGCTCATGAACAGATTTACGATTCATAATTCCAGGAGCTTTCTCTTCAACAAAACGAGTTTCAGTTGCTTCGATTGGACCTTTACCATCAATTGGCTCACCAAGTGCATTTACAACACGACCTAAAAGTGCATCACCAACTGGAACACGAAGAAGTTTTCCAAGACGCTTAACACTCATACCTTCTCTTAGTTCAGTTCCTGCACCTAAGATAACAACACCAACGCTGCTCTCTTCAAGGTTCATAACAAGACCTTGAGTACCATCTTCGAACTCTACCATTTCACCAGCCATAACATTGCTAAGTCCGTAAACTTGTGCAACACCATCAGCATAAGAAACAATTTTACCTGTTTCGTTAATATCAACACTTAGTTCAAAGTTATCAATACGCTCTTTAATTATTGAGCTGATTTCATCAGCTTGAATTTTTGCTACCACTATTGTTCTCCTCTTATGAAGTTAAATTGCTTTAATTATATGTTCTATAATTTGACTATCAATTCTATCTTTAGAGAAATTAATCTCCACGCCAAGACCTTCTACTTCTACTTTAATACCATTAAAATCACTTTTTACGAACTCTAATGAAATTGTAGAATCAAATTTTTTATTTAAACCATTACTTAAGTCAGTCATTACATTTGTCTTGATATCACTATCACTATAGACAACACCCTGATAAGTTTTAGTAGAATTTGCTATATATTTTTTCAACTCTTTTGCAAGTGCTGGAATTATTTCTATACGCTTATTTTCAACTAATAGTTTAATTAAGTTATTTACGACATCTGAAGAAGCAGGTTTAACTGCTGCTAAAAGAATATCAGATTTATCTTTAGCACTTACATGCGGATTAACAAGAATATTAACAAATTTTTCATCACTAAATGATTTTGCCAATTCTGAAAACACTACTGTTATATTTTGCATTGATGCTATATCAGAAGTTGTTTTTAAAGCTTTAATGTATTTTTTTGCAATGAGTTCTTCCATATTAAGCAACCTTTTTCAAAATAACATTAGCCATAGCTTCTTTATCGAAGTCACCTGAGCTTTGAGACAGAGTCTCTTTTAAAACATTTTCAACAACACTACGAACCATTTTTCTTTGAGCAAAATCTTTAGAAGAGTTAGCTTGTTTTGATAATGTTTCTAAGTCTAATTCACATTGAGACATAATACTATCATTGATAATTTTATTCTCTTTTTTTGATGATACAACTAACTCTTCTGCGAATTTTTCAGCTTTTTCAATTTCAGCTTCAGCATTCTTTTTAAGAGCTATTGACTCGTTCATTCTCTCTTGAACTTTCTTTAATTCATCTGCAATACCTTGAGAGCGAGATGCAAAAAAGTTCTTTACTGGCTCACCAACTAAATACCAAACTAAACCAGCAAATAGTAAAAAGTTTACTGTACGTTGTACAATATCAGTCTCACCATGTCCAGCTTCAGATGCTAATGCATAAGTTGATATCGTTAGCATTAATACTAAAATTCTACTCACATTACATCCTTATATTTGATTAAATTTAGCTTTAACAGCTTCTTTAAACATTGGAACTTGTGACATTAAGTCAACAGTCAACTCTTCTTGAGATTTCGCAAGAGATTGCTCAAACTCTAAATATTCATTAGCAAGTTCAGATCGTCTTGCTTCTAACTTACTCTCAGCTAATTCCTTAGCATCCGCGATAACTTTTTCTCTTAGGGCCGCAGCTTCTAGTTTAGCATTCATAACTATTGATTCAGCTTTTTCTGTAAGTGCATTGATTTCATCATCATTAGAGCCTAGTTTTGCCAGGTCTTTTTTAATATCATCATCACGCTTATTCATAAAGTTGAATAATGGATTATATAGCCAACTATTTAGAACGGCTATAAGCGAAACAAATACAACAAATGTAACCAAGAGTAGTATTGGATTTATATCTAACATAGCACCTCCTAAAAGTTGCGAGATTATACTATGATTAAATTGAAAGGATAGTTAAATGGAATAAAAATTTTTAAATTTATGAACTTAGTCACGGAGGTGTGACATAAATTCTTCAATCTCATTTTGAGAACTGAACTCTAAAGTTAATTTTGTATTTGAGGTTTTAATTTTAATACCTAAATCCTCAAATCTACTTTTTAATAAGTCAAAATTATAGTGTACTGCAGGTTTTTCTTGCTCTTCTTCTCTCTCATCAATAACTTTTCTACTTTTAACTATTGACTCAAGTTCTCTAACACTCAATTTTTGTCCAACAATAGAATTTACTAGAAGTTGTTGCTCTTTTTCATCAAAACCTACTAATATTTTTGCATGACCCGCTGATATTTTTTTATCTAAGAGTGCTTTTTGTGTTTTACTTGAGAGTTGCAATAATCTTAAAGTATTTGTAATATGTGTTCTACTCTTATGAATTATATTTGAAAGTTCTTCATGTGTTGCTTCATGAAGTTTTATAAGTTCAGAGTAAGCTTTTGCAAGTTCAATAGCATTTAATTCTTCACGCTGAATATTTTCAATAAGAGCAAATTTACGCATTTTTTGTTCATCACTATTGAAAACGATTGCCTTTATCTCTTTAAGTTTTGCCAGTTTAGTTGCACGAAATCTTCTTTCTCCTGCAATTAATACATATCCATCTATATCTTCAGTCACTACTATAGGTTGAAGGAGTCCATCTTCTTTTATTGAATCTGCTAGTTCTTGAAGTGCTTCTTCTTCAAAAGTTTTTCTCGGTTGAAATGGATTAGGTCTAATATCTTTAAGTGGTATCTCTATGATTTCATTACGATCAGAAGCCTCATTTTCATACGCTTCATCCATTTCACCTAATAGTGCATCTAAACCTCGTCCTAATGTCTGTCTCTTCATTATTTTATTATTGCCTGTGCTAAATTTTGATATGCGATAGAACCGCTTGATTTTACATCATAAAGAATTGCTGGTTTACCAAAAGATGGAGATTCTGCCAATCTAACATTTCTCGGTACTACAATATATTT
>Ga0256826_1003031_pt1 | contig 10127 bp, 14 predicted proteins | sample CV79metaG_FD_185975 | JGI IMG/M metagenome (GOLD analysis project Ga0256826, IMG submission 185975) | Hydrothermal vent microbial communities from East Pacific Rise, Pacific Ocean - CV79 | ecosystem: Environmental > Aquatic > Marine > Hydrothermal vents | place: Pacific Ocean: East Pacific Rise... | reverse complement strand
CTAAGTAACATCAACGCTACCAAACTATACATTGTAACCTTCATAATAACACCTTTAATATGAGACAATCTAGAAAACATGTCTCACATATTATAATAATTTATAAGAATTATAACACAAGTTTGTAAAATAGATAATTAATAGCTTAAAATTTTAATTAATTTAATTTAATAAAGAAAACTTTTCTTTTAGAGCTTCTTTAGTTTGTAGTCCACTAAATCTAGCCACCTCTTCACCATTTTTAAAAAGTATAAAAGTTGGAATACCGTGAATTTTGTACTGCTTAAAAAGTAGTTTTTGCTGTACTCTATTCATCTTTGAAGCAACTTCATAAAAATGAATATCTTTAAATGCTGTTTTTACTTCTTCATAAATTGGTTCTTGTTCTTTACAAGTACTACACCAATCAGCTGAAAAAAGGAGTACAACCTTACTGCCACTATCTATATCTTTTTGAACTAATTGCTCAATCCCCTGTAAAAACAATTTCCAAAAGATGAAAACAAGTATTAAAATTACAATGCTAAAAATCGACACAACTTTACTTGAAAACATTACTAATCCTTAAAATATTCATACATAGAAGCTCGTCCAAATTTTTGTGCTAACATAAACGCAGTAGCACCTCTATCATTTGCTATAGTTTTATCTGCGCCCTGCTCTAGTAAATACTTACAAAGTTCAGGCTTATCATCCATTATAGCTTCCATTAGTGGAGTCCAGCCTACACCATCGACCTTATTTATATCAGCAGATTTTTCAAGTAAATACGCAACCATATCACGTCTATCACGTCGTATTGCTACATGTAATAAAGTCCATCCATATTTATTTTGAATATTTATATTTTCAAGAGCATCTACCATCTCTTTAAATGTATTAAAATCATTATCATAAACGACTTTTTCAAATTTTTCAAATAGCTTTTCCATATTTATTCTCCATTATTAATTAAATAGTTCAAATTATATCCAAAGGGGACTTAGCTATAATTTCAACATTAATCTCAGAGGAACTATACTTATGAATTTTCTATCAAAAGAAGCACCACTTCAAGAGTCTATCTCAAAAATGAAAGCTGTTTTAGCCGATGTTGGTTGTAAAACTATTTTCAAAGAAGAAAAAAATCCTCTCCAACATTGTTACTCTGTCAATCTTAGTTCACAAGAAGCTCCTCATCATATCTATTCAAATGGTAAAGGAATCTTAAGTGATGCTTCAATGGCTAGTGCTTTGGGCGAGTATATTGAAAGACTCCAAACAAATAACTTCTTTATAGATTTTCATCTACCAAACAGAAAATATTATCCTGATGAAGTTGCGTTTGGATTTGAAGAAGAGTACATCAGCAAAGAGCTTTTAGCTATTTATAATCCAAAGGGAGAATTATCACCTGAAGATTTGATTGATTTTAATAGCGATTATGAAGATAAGATAGTCTCACTTCCTTTTATTAAACAATCAACGCAGGAAAAAGCTTATATCCCTTTAAATATTTTAAGTAATTTATATGTAAGTAATGGTCTTGCAACGGGTAACACTCCACTCGAAGCAAAAGTACAGGCCTTAAGCGAAATATTTGAACGGTATGCAAAAATAGAGATAATAAAAAAAGGCTACTCGCTTCCTAGCTTTCCTGATGAAGTTATAAAAAATTTTCCAAAAGTATATGATGATATACAAACACTTCGAAAACTAGGCTACAAGTTAGAAGTATTAGATGCTTCTCTTGGAGGAAAATTTCCTGTTACTGCCATTTCACTTATAAATACTCAGACTTCGACGCTTTTTGTCTCTTTTGGAGCACACCCAATTCTCGAAGTATCATTAGAAAGGACTATGACAGAACTTATGCAGGGGCGTTCTTTAAGTAATTTAGATACTTTTGAAGTGCCTACTTTCGATATGAGTTTAGTAAGTGATAGTTTTAATTTAGAGTCTCATTTTGTGGATTCAAATGGTAAACTTGGATTTCAATTTTTAAGTGCTAAAAAAAGCTTTGAGTATCAGCCATTTTCTTATAATGGTAATACAACACAAGATGAATATGATTTTTTATCCAATATTTTAAAAAGTATGAACAAAGAGAGTTACATTAGAGAGTATAACTATTTAGGTTTTTACTCTTGTCAAATCATTGTGCCAACTCTATCTGAAGTCTATCCTATTGATGATTTAATCTATAACAATAAAAATAATGCAAAGCGTATCAGAGATATGGTATTAAATTTCAAAGATTATAATCCAGAAGATATTTTGATAGAGATAGAATCTTTAGAAGATTCACTAAATGTAGAAAAGTATATAGGTGTAATTTTTGAAAATAATTTTACAATGGCGGAATTTAAAGCGCAAATGTTTTTTCTACTTAATGAATTTGAAAGTGCCTTAGAAATTTTAGAATATTTAGAAAATAAACTTGGTAGAGTTATTGTTGAAATCGCAAAAATGCAAGAAAAAGAGTTGGATTTTGATGATTATAAAGAGGCTTTATATGATATTTTCTCAAAAGAAAAAGTTCAAAAAGCACTCAATATTTTAGATGCTAAAGATACTTTTATAGATATAGCCTTACATAAAGATTATATAAATATGCTCAAACTCTATGATAAATTAGAGAGAAAAAAGAGTTTGATAAATTGGTAACTAGAAGTTACTGATTCATCATTTTTTCAAGAGCTTTTTCATAACTTGCTAAATCAAGTTCGAACTCTTCTATAGTCTCTTTTGCAGTTTCGATAGAGTCATCAGTAATCTCACCATTTGGCATAACAGTTTCACGAATAGCTTTTAATTGAGCAGAAACACGTTTTTCATCAGGAGTAGCACCATCAGGGTCATCACTATAACGGATGATATGAACAATTTCAGGATCAAGATTCCAACTATGAAAAAGCGTAGCAGTAACATCAGTAGTTTGAGCACCACAAGCAGTTTTTTCTGCATTTGAAATATCTTCACCTGCTAAAAGTGCTTTTTCGATTATATCTGCTTTGTCATCATCTATAAGTGTTTTTGAAATTACAACACGTCCTAAATCAACTAAAAATGCAGCAGGTGCTAAGAGAGATAAATTTTTAGACTCTGTTCTTATAAGCCAATTTACAGCTAGAGCCAATTGTGTATTACATGCTGTTGCAAACTCCTCACTACTCATTCCATAAGGAGATAAATCAATTTTAAAATTACTGTTTACTGCACTACTTAGAGCAAAAGTTCTAATCGTATCTTTTCCAAGAAGTGATACAGCCTGTTTTACACTTGTGATTTGATGTTTTAGACCATACGCAGGAGAGTTTACTAAACGCAAAATATCAGCAGTTAAAATAGGATCTTTTTCTATCGCTTTTTGCATATCTTCAAGAGTTGAATCAGGGTCATTATATACACGTTCCACTTCTTGAACAGATTCTGGAAGTGGTGGAATACTATCTATATTTTCTAATAGAGTTTTTGTCATACTTATTACCTTCGTTATTATGTGAATTTATTGTAGTGCAAGGAAGTATAATTTAATTATATATATCACAAAAAATAAACACAATCTTACATATATGTATATTCTAGTAACAAATCTACTTTAAATTATTTTCGCTTATTCTAAAATAACCCAAATAATTTTTTATAGCTCTTTTAGAGTTTACCCAGTTTTCAATTCCACCACTCAGATTTACAACATCACTAAAACCTAAATCTTTTAAAGTTTTTGATGCAAGTAACCCTCTAGCACCTTTTAGGCAATAACAAACGATTCTATGATCACTTAAATCAATTAATTTATCATCAACTGCAAATTCTAGCTTGCCTCTTGGAATTGTAAATATTGTCTTTGCAGGTATAATCCCACTTGCAAATTCATCTGCTTCGCGAACATCAATTAGCACCATATTTTCTAAGTCAATATCTTCAACAGTAATTTCAGTAATCTCCTTCCTTGCCTTAGCAAGAGACTCTTTTAAATGTCCCTTTAAAAGACCCATTTCACATCGCTGATAGTACTTTTTCATATGTTCATTATGATTCATTTTATCCCCTTTTTTACTATATATGCTAGATTATATCACTATTCAACTAAATTAATAAATAAACATCATTTAGCTATTCTAAGTATTTTTAGGTAAAATACAAGAAAATTACTTTAAAGATTTCAGATGAATATACCAGTAGATTTAATTAAAAATAAAAAAATATTACTCGCTGTAACTGGCTCAATCGCTATCTACAAATCGCTAGAACTTCTTCGCAGTTTCATAAAAGCGGGTGCCGAGGTCAGAGTTGTAATGACTCCTTCAGCAAAAAAATTTATAGCGCCTCTTACTTTTGAGACACTCTCTTCAAATCAAGTTCTTGATGATACAAATGAATCATGGCAAATGAGCATAATCACATCAAAATTAGCGAATGGGCAGATATAATGGTTATAGCTCCCGCAACTGCAAACACTATCGCAAAACTTGCAAACGCAATAGCTGACAACATTCTTTTACAAGCAGCTCTTGCCTTTAGTGGTATGAAAATTCTCGCACCATCAGCAAATACAAATATGCTAGAAAATCCCATCACACAGGCAAATCTTAAAATGTTAGGTATCGCAAACTATATTATTTTAGATACTCAAACAAAAGAGTTAGCTTGTAAAACAGTAGGTGATGGCGCTATGGCAGAACCGATGAATATTTTTTATCAAACAACAAGAGAACTTCTAAAAGAAGAATATTGGGCAGATAGACGCGTCATAGTAACAGGTGGTGGAACTATAGAAAAAATAGATGAAGTACGATATATCTCAAACTTTTCAAGTGGTAAAATGGCATCTTCAATGGCAGTGGCTCTTTACCTAAAAGGGGCAGATGTAAATCTAATAGCCACTGCGTTTGACAATGAATTACCACAAAATATTCATAAAATTGATGTTGAAGATTCGGCTGAAATGCACGAATATCTTGTAGATTCCATTAGAATTGCTAAAAAAGGAAAACTTTCAAAGCCTAGCCTAATTCGTGAGGAACAGATTCATCTTATACAAAAAAAACCATTTCTATTTATGGCTGCAGCTGTGAGTGATTATGTTCCTGAGTTTGCACAAGAGGGAAAACTCAAAAAAGAGTCTTTAGGTGATAAATGGCAGCTTGGACTTAAGAAAAATATTGATATTTTAGCCTCAATCGACAAAGAAGGCATTACAGTTATAGGTTTTAAAGCTGAGATGGATGCAAACAATGCAAAGCTAAACGCAGTAAATATGCTTAAAGACAAAGGACTTGATGGAGTTTGTTTAAATCTTCTTAAAAATGCTTCTAGTTTTGGAAGTGAAACAAATGAAGTCGAATTTATAACAAAAGATGAGTCTGTTTTAATACCAAAAAATGACAAATTAACTATTGGATTTGCAATAATTAAAAATGCAAAAAAGTTATCTGAGTAAATGATGAATAAAGCAAAACATATAGCAATAATAATGGACGGCAATGGTAGATGGGCACAAATGCAAGGTCAAAAGCGTGTAAAAGGGCATGAAGCTGGAGCAAAGGTTGTAAAAGCCATAACAACATACTGCTCAAATAATGATACAATTGAGAGACTAACGCTCTATGCCTTTTCTACTGAAAATTGGAAAAGACCGCGTTTAGAAGTTGAATTTTTAATGCGATTACTCGATAAATATTTAAGAGATGAACTGCCATCTTATTTGGAAAATAATGTAAAATTTGAGCCAATTGGTGATACTCGTGCTTTTTCAAAAAGTTTGCAAAAGACCATCAAAATGGTAGAAGAAAAAACTGCTCATTGTGATGGGCTTGTCCAAAGTTTAGCTCTTAATTATGGTTCACAAGATGAAATATTACGTGCAGTAAACATTTTAAAAGATTCAAAAAAAGACATCACAGCTGAGATGCTTAACAATGCACTTGATTGTAAAGAGGATGTAGATATACTCATCCGTACTGGTGGAGATTCAAGACTCTCCAACTTTTTGCTATGGCAGGCAGCGTATGCTGAACTTTTTTTCATAGATAAGTTATGGCCAGATTTCAGTTCTAAAGATTTAGAAAAAATTATTAAACAATTTACGAAAGTAGAGCGTAGATTTGGTGGATTAAAATGATGGAATTAGTAGTTGCGTTTATCTTTGGTATAGTTTTTGGTTCATTTTTAAATGTTGTAATTTTACGCATTCCAAAAGATGAAAGTATCGTTTTTGGTGGTTCACACTGCACTTCATGTGGAAATAAACTCAAAGCATGGCATAACATTCCCCTTCTCTCGTGGCTCTTTTTAAGAGGCAAATGTTCCTACTGTAAAGCAAAGATATCTATTCAGTACCCGCTTATAGAACTTGTTTCTGGGCTTATTTTTGTAGCATTAGCTTATAAATTTTCACTCAGCTTACCGATATTTTTTATAGCTATGAGTTTTTTAATGCTTTTAGCACTTTCAGTTATAGATTTAAAGTACAAAATGATTCCCGACTCACTCAATCTCTTAGCTATCTTTTTTGCAATTATAGGTGCTTGGAATATTAATGGATTATTTATAAATTTTCAAAATGCTCTACTTTTTACTGGTGGATTTACTTTACTGCGTTTCGCACTCTCATACTACCTAACATCATCAGTTTATAGAGCAGGATTAAAAACAAAAACATCATGGAATAAACACTTTGACAGAGCTCCATTTGTCGAGGCTATGGGTGAAGGTGACATAATGGTTGCTGCAACTATGGGAGCACTTCTTGGTGTCAAACTCGGTCTCGTTGCTATCTTTTTGTCAGCTCTTTTGGCTATGCCTGTCATGCTTTATGTTATGAACAAATCAAAAGAAGAGCAAAGAGTTCCTTTTGTACCATTTTTAGCTCTTGCAACTTTTATAGTATATATGTTAGATAGTCCAATCTTAGCTTATATTCAAGCAAATTACTAATGAAGGCTGAGTTTTAATGGATAGATTACAAAAATATATAATTCGAAATTTTTCTACTCTATTTCTATCTATATTTTTACCACTTTTTGCTATTGCTTCTGTCATCTTTTTGATAAAACTAGCAACATACACTGCTGTAATTCAACTCAGTATCTGGGAGATGACAAAACTTTATCTATTTGTTTTACCTGAAATCCTTTTTTATACAATGCCACTTACCTTTTTTATAGCGGCAACACTTTCACTTTTTAAACTCTCAAATGACAATGAAATAGTTGTTCTGTTTGCACTTGGTATCAAACCGAAGTTTATTGTAAAGACACTCTTTAAACCTGCAATGTTACTGACACTCTTGCTTAGTTTTGATTTTTTCATCCTTTTTCCACATGCTACGGTTCTCTCAAGTAACTTTGTTTCATACAAAAAAAGTGAAGCAAAGTTTAATCTTGCAGCAAGTGAATTTGGAAATAGCTTTGGAGATTGGTTACTTTATCTAGGTGGGAAAAAAGATGATGGTACATACTTCAAAGTCTTTTTATTTAATAAAAAAGAAAAAGAAGAGATTCTCATCACTGCACAAAAAGCACAAATCATAAATGATTCAGGAATTTTAAGATTAAAACTTACTGATGGAGAGGGTTATACATACTCAAAAGACAAACTTTCTCAAGTGAATTTTAAAACAATGATGATAAATGACACAATGAAAACACATTTAAAAACATATAAAAAACCTCTTGAATACTGGCTTTCAAAAGATAGACGAAAACACAAAAGACAGATGTTTATAACTGACACACTTTTAAGTATCTTTCCTGTTATCAGTCTATTTCTTGTAACTGCTATAGGTATTGTACAAGTAAGACATCAAAAATCTCGTGTTTATTTGTATCTTTTTATCTCCATAGTTCTCTACTACGGATTAACTATTGGTCTGCAAAATATTTTCTATTTTTATACTATCCCGATTGTTGCCTTTAGCAGCTTGGCTGTTACATATTATATCTATAGAAAAGCTATTGTAAATAAATTTTGATGAAGATTGCTTTTACTTTGGCCTATAATGGCACACATTATCTTGGTTCTCAAACGCAGCTAGAGACAAATAACACCATCCTTGGTAATGTTGAAAAAGTTTTCAAACAACTTGGTATAGATGAAAAGATAGTAGCGAGTGGACGAACAGATAAAGGAGTCCATGCAACAGGTCAAGTCTGTGATGTGACTTTACCAAAGTATTGGAGTGATTTAAAAAAACTCCAGCAAGTTGTAAATGAGATGTTACCTTCCTCTATTATGATTACAAAAATTGTGCAAGTAAGCAAAGATTTTCATGCAAGATATAGTGCAAAAAAAAGAGTTTATAGATATCTCATCAAAACTTCTAAACGCAACCCCTTTGAAGATGATTTTATAACTTTTTTACCAGATATAGATATGACAGCGCTTAGTACAAATATAAAAAAATTTGAAGGTACGCATGACTTTACTAATTTTATGAAAACAGGAAGTGATGTAAGCTCTAATGTAAGAGTTATTTATAAAGCTTTTGCTTATAAACACAAAGATTATATCGTGCTAAATTTTGAAGCAAATGGATTTTTAAGAAGTCAAATCAGACTTATGGTAGGTGCACTTTTACAACTAAACCATAAGCAAATAACAGAACAACTCTCTTGTATAAAGAAGCATAAAATCAAACCAGCCCCAGCAAATGGACTTTATCTCGCAAAAATAAAATATTGACTATTTTTATGCTATCATATAAGTAATATTAATACTTAAAGGATATGTTATGAAAAAATATATATGCCCTACTTGTGATTATATTTATGACCCAGAAGTTGGAGATGAAGAGAATGGCATACCAGCAGGTACTGCGTTTGAAGATTTGCCAGATGATTGGGTATGCCCTGATTGTAGCGAACCAAAAGAAGTATTTGTTCCTGTTGAAGATGAATAAGCTTCTTCTTTTACTTCTTTGTATCGCTACTCTAAACGCAGGTAATGTTGAAAATGACATTAAAAGAGATTTCATCTTTCCAAAGTGGAAAGAGTTTTATAAACTAAACAAAGAGATACTACACTCGCATGGTCATAACGCCTTTGTAGATATATATCTCAACGATATTGCAAAAATGCCTTACACAAATGAACATACAAATTTTCCAAAGAACTCCATCATTATTAAACCCCTATATGCTGATGAAGAACGAAACTATCTAGCTCGTATAGTTGTAATGATAAAAATGGATAAGGGCTATGATACAAAACACAACAACTGGTGGTATGGAGTTTATGATAAAACAGGCACAAAAGTAGCACATGAGGGAAAAATCCAATCTTGTATAAAATGTCATGAAATGACAAAACATACTGACTATCTTTTTACTACAGCAGTTATGGAAGAGGTAAGTTTTCAAGATTAGTTTAATTTTACCCTTATTTGGTTACACTTACAGTAAATATAAAATTAAAAAGAAGTGATGATGTTTGAAAATGTAAAAATGCCAGAGGGACTAAATCCAGAAACCCTAGACCACCTAATGAATCCAAGAAATTATGGAAAGATTGATAATGCAGATGGTGTAGGAATAGCTCTTGATGAAAAAACAAAAGAGTATGTAATTTTTTATACTAAACTTGATGGCGAGATTATAAAAAATGTAAAATTTGCAACAAATGGTTGTCAAGATACTGTAGTAATCGGTTCAATGTTTACACATATGATAATGGATAATGATATAGAGTATGCAAAAAAAGCCATAGATAAAATGCATGAAAAATTAGGAAAATTATCGGCTCAACAACAAATTTGTGCAGATATTGTATTTACTGCGTTTATAGCCTCTCTTAAAAATGATGAGAACAAAAAGGGTGGAGAAGATGAAGAGTTACATCTTCTGAAAATGAAAGATAGTTGTGAATCTGTTGCAATGCCAAAGGAAGATGAAAATGAATAAAACTTATCAAAAAAAACATGAATTATGGTTAAAAATTCTTTTTGCTTCATTTGCAATAAATGATGAAACAATTAAGTCTCGTCTCTATGATTTTTCTCAAATAGCTTTTAGACATATGAAATGGCTTGGCGAGGCTACTCTTGAGAGTGGTGATGATTATAACTATGATAGAGATATGACTTTACTTAAACGCAGTACTCTCCTTGAAATCATAGAAGCTTTGGTTGAAGATGTACAAGCTAT
>Ga0256826_1003030_pt1 | contig 10128 bp, 11 predicted proteins | sample CV79metaG_FD_185975 | JGI IMG/M metagenome (GOLD analysis project Ga0256826, IMG submission 185975) | Hydrothermal vent microbial communities from East Pacific Rise, Pacific Ocean - CV79 | ecosystem: Environmental > Aquatic > Marine > Hydrothermal vents | place: Pacific Ocean: East Pacific Rise... | reverse complement strand
CTGGATTGGGAATGTAGGTCGCTGCTACTTTGAAACTCTTCTTTCTTTTATCTCTCTTATCCCAAATTCCTTTATCTCAATATAATCACTTTTAACTCTTTTATGCAATGTAATGCTTCTTTACCTTTATCATATTTAGCTCTTATTTAATCTTGATTTCTTATTTTATAGCTTTTTATTTTTATCTATTCCTTTACCTCTTCTAGATTCTTTGATTTTTTACCTTATGACCTAAATCATTTTATTCCGTTCTTTTCTTATTTCTCCCTTCTTATAACTTTTTTGGCTAAAATGTCACTAATTAAATATGAATGGATTTTATATAATGGATGCATATGAATACAGTGAGTTATTGAAAAAGCTTACTATTAAAATAGATAATATTAAAAATATTGTTAACCCTGATGAAATAAAAAAACGACTCTCTATAATTGAAGATATGCAACAAGAATCTACTTTTTGGGATGATGCTAAAAATGCTTCTATTATTTCTCAAGAAAAAACAAAACGTGAGCGTATATTAAAGAAATATATAGATGCAAGGGATGCAGTAGAGGATGCCATAGAGTTTTTTGATTTAGCAAAAACTGAAGCAGACGAGGAGACATTAGAGTTATTATATTTAGATGCTGATGGGTTAACTGAAAATATAAATGAATTAGAAGTTCAAATGATGTTAAATGGAGAGCATGATACAAATAATGCTATTATATCTATTCATCCTGGTGCAGGAGGTACTGAGTCTCAAGATTGGGCTAATATGCTTTATAGAATGTATTTACGTTGGGCAGAACGTAAAGGGTTTAAGGTAGAAGCTCTTGATTATCAAGCGGGTGAAGAAGCTGGTATTAAAGATGTTAGTTTTATTATAAAGGGTGAAAATGCATATGGTTATTTAAAAGTTGAAAATGGGATTCATCGTTTAGTGCGTATTTCACCTTTTGATTCTAATGCTAAGCGACATACCTCGTTTTCCTCAGTAATGGTTTCTCCTGAAATTGATGATGATGTAGATATTACTATAGAGGACAAAGATATTCGTATTGATACTTATCGTGCAAGTGGTGCAGGAGGTCAACATGTAAATAAAACTGAAAGTGCCATACGTATTACCCATATAGAGACTAATATAGTAGTCCAATGTCAAAATGGCAGAAGTCAGCATAAAAATAAAGCAACTGCAATGAAAATGTTGAAATCACGTCTTTATGAATATGAAATGGAAAAGAAGCAGGCTGCTTTGGATGGTGTAGAAAAGAGTGCTATTGGGTGGGGACATCAAATTCGATCTTATGTAATGGCTCCATATCAACAAGTCAAAGATACACGAAGTAATATACCTTATTCTAATGTAGATGGAATAATGGATGGTGATATTGATAAATTAATAGAAGGAGTATTAATATCACAATCTTTACACAATTAAGATTTATACTTTAACATTGATAAACAATTTATAAGGATTTCTAATGAAATATGGAAAAATGATAAAAAAGATTTCTTTAATATTATTACTCTTAACAAGTTATAGTTTTGCTGATGCGGAAGAGGGTAAAAAGTTATATGTTAAAAATTTAAAAATGCTATGCTCTATGAGTGGTTTGAAATTTACATCTACACATTCACAAGATGAATGGGAAGAAATATTTGATGCGGGTGAGTATGTAAACGAACTTAAAAAACTTTGTCCAAAAATAAAATCTTCATATAAAAAAGAGTGGACTTCTGACCTTTATAAATTTAGTTACAAATATGCAAATGATTCAGATAATGTACCAAATTGTTAAATAGATAGTGATACTTTTATAAATTTAAATATATTATATTCTTTAAAAATGTTAACTTGTTATTAATAAGTTTAATGTATTATAGTAATAGATGAAGCGTATAATATTAAATTTAAATAAGGAGTATATTTGAGATATTATTTTATATTTATTGTATTCACTTTAAATTTATTTGGATTTAATTATGGATTAAAGCCTTATGCTATCAATGATAATGTAACTTGTTTTTTTGGTGTGCCAGATGAACCAACTCCTGAAAATGGTGGTAATACGATCAATAGTTGTTATATTGAAACAAAGGAAGGTTATATCGTTATTGATAGTGGTCCCACTTATAATTATGCTCATGATACTTATGAAATTATGGAGAAAAGAAATAAGATACCAGTTAAGTATCTTATTAATACAGCTTCTGAAGAGATACATGTCTTGGGAAGTGCTTTTTTTAAAGAGCAAGGAGCTATAGTAATTGGACCTAATAAATATATAAATAATGACGAAATAGTTTTAAAAGAGAAGATTTTAAAAGAGACTTTTTTTAATACTAGGTTGGTTGAATCGGATACTTATCTTACGAAGGATTATTCGTTAAAAATAGATGATATTGTGCTGAATATTAAATATATAGATGATGGTCATCTTATTGTTCATCTGCCAAAGTATAAAATTGTTTTTGCAGGGGATATTATTTATAATAATAGAATTGTAGCATTTGAAAGTGCTCGTTCTTTAATAAAATGGAAAAAAGGGTTAAAGTTACTTAGTGATTTATCATGGATTGATGTTATAAGTGCACATGGATATAAAACAAGGCGAAGTGCATTAAAGAACAGTAAAAGTTATTTAGCACTTCTTGAAAATGAAATATTAAATTCTCTTAGCTTAAATAGAACTAGAGAAGAGACTATATCTAAGGTAAAACTTCTTTCTTTTAGTGATGACAGATTATATAATATTTGGCATAGGAAAAATGTTGGATATGTATATGATGAGCTTAAAAATACTCATGAAAAGATTAAACCTATAGTTGAACTTCCCGTAAAAATAAAGCCAGTTATAAAAGTGAAATCTAAAGTTATTAAAAAAGTAAAGAAAAAAGTTTCTAAAGTTAATTATGTGACATTTAATACTGCAATGAAAGCAGCTATAAAAAAGAAAAAAATTGTTTTTATAAAAGTACGTTCAACAACATGTAGATATTGTGATGAGTTGGATGAACTTATTAAGAATAATAATAAGGTTAAAAAAATCATTACTAAATATTTTGAAATTGTAGAAATAAATGTAGATTATAAAGATATTCCTTTAGAAAATATTAGAATTGAAGGAACACCAACATTACTTTTTATTAGACCAGAGAATAAAAGAGTGTTAATGAATTTAACTGGTATTCGAGCTTTAGGTGAATTTTTAGATGTATTAAATGAAGTTGTGAATGATGGTCATGATGGTAATTATTTAAAACCATAATTTAAAGTAGGAGGAACAAATGAAGAAAACTATTATATGGTTTATTACACTTTCGTATACATTTTTATTTGCTGAAACATCTTTTCTTCTTGAGGCAAAAGAGGGTATTAAGATAATAGGAGATGAGAGTATTACTTTCTTATCTGTAGATAGAGAAAATATGTCGATTAGTAAAAGTCAAAATATAGAATTAAGTAGAATTCATAGTCGTGATATTTTAGGAAATATGCCTTGTTCTCCTCTCTATAGCTGCCCTAATAAGCTAGAAGAGTACTTTCGAACAGTAGGTATAGAGAATAACTCTGAATTACTACTTTATGATGATAATTATGGTGTAGGTGCTGCAACGCTTTTTATACTTTTAGAAAGTATAGGTCATGAGAAGATGAAAATATTAAACGGTGGTTCTCATAGTATTAATCATTTGGATCCGAATAGGAAGATATATGAACGATATATTGTAGAATTAAAAAAAATAAGAAATAAATTACTTCCCGACAATAATGCTTCTTCTGAAATGTATAAAAAAGATAAAAGTAGTATTATTAAAAAATTGAAATTGCTCAAACCTCTTTTACTTGTAGATACTTATATCGATAAAAATTTAAGTAAAACAAATTATACAGTGGATAGAAAAAAGTTTAATATGGATTATATCTTAAGCCGAAATCAATTAAATGATATAGTTAAAAGTGTCAAAGAAAAAGGTAAAAATAGTAATATGAAAATTATAGATAGTTGTTCTATGATTGATATTATTGGAAGTAATGATGGAAGTTATTTACCAGGTGTTTTAACACTTAATTGGTATGAAACAATTGATTATGAAAAAAAAGGATATAAGACAAAAGAGTCACTTGAAAAGATTTTTTTGCAACATGGATTAGATAAAGAAAATGAATATTATCTTTACTGTATGTCAGGTAGTCCAAAAGCATTTTATTTGCTAATGGCAATGCGTATAGCAGGGTATGAGAAGGTAAAGGCTTTTTCAGGAGATTGGGACAGTTGGAAAGGAGGATTATAGTTGGAAGATAGTTTGGGAGCAGTTCAAGCACTTTTTATATCTAAAAAAGGTGATTCATCACGTTTAATACAAGATAAAATTTATTTGGATGAGAAGGGTGTTCTTGGTGATAAATTTTATGGAAAAGATAGAGATCGTTCTGTACTTTTATCAACAGAAGAAAGTTATGAAATAGCTCAAAATAAAAATATTATAATGTCGTATGGAGCGTTAGGTGAGAATATATTATTAGATTATAATCCATATCACTTAACCATAGGAGATAGACTAAAAATAGGGATAGTTATTTTAGAAATTACCCAAAATTGTACGATTTGTAATCATTTATCTATTATTGATAAAAAGTTACCAAAGTTATTAAAGAATGATAGAGGGATTTTTGTAAAGGTAGTAAAAAGTGGTTCAATTTTTTTGAACGATAAAGTTTACTTAGTTTAAAATAAGACTTTATTCTGATAAGGATTTGGAAAATTTAGAATGGAGTTACAGATAATTCTTGCTTATTTGAGAGTAGGGATTGAATATTTTTGTTGTTTATGGACTATTCACTATTAATATTGAATAGTCCCTTTTTTAGATAAAAGAAGAATTATTCTTCTGGCTCATATTCACCATCTGTTGCAGCAGCATCCATCATACCATACATAAGTCCACGAACTTGCTCTGCCATCTCTAACATATCATCAGGTAGTGGTTTTCCACCATAAAGCATAAGTTCCATAGACATTGTGTATAACCATCTGTCACCTTTATCATCTTCAACAATTAAGATTCTACAAGGCATAAATGCACCAAATGCTTCTGAATAACCAATAAACTTTTCAGCAATTGAAGGTGCACAGAAAGATAAAATTCTGATATATCGTTTACCACCGGTTTTAATACTACTTTTAATTGACATTTTTGCATCACCAACAACTAAAAAATTGTTTTCTTCCGCGATACCTCTCATATTTTCTATTGCATCATCAGTTGTAACATCATCATTGATTTTTACTTTTCTAACCATTGCTTCTGCACTGTTACCAGTTTTCACAACTTTATCGAACATATCCATGTAGTAACCCATTGCATCTGGATGTAAAGAAGATGCACCAGACATCATCCCTCCAAAATTAACCATCATATAGACTATTGCTATTAAAGCGATTGCACCGATTGTACTTAAAATATTTTTAAGCATTGTAACTCCTTTTATAATATTAATTAATGATAGAATATTTTATCTTTAAATATATTGAAATAAAATACTCTCGTACTAAAAAGAAAAAAATAATTATTTTTTACTCACTTCTTTTTTCTTATGTTGTTTATTCTTCTAAAGCTTCAACTTCTTCAACCATCTTCTGTAAATGTTTACCCATTTGTCCTTCAAATGCATCCCATTCTTGAAAATCTTTCATTTTTTCAACAACTTTAGGTTTTATTTCATACGCTTCCATATCTTCTTCAAGTGCTTCTTTTGCACCTTCTTCAAGAAGTTTCATGTATTTAATAAATGGATCAAGTGTTTCATGCATTTTTCCTGGAGCTCCATGTCCTGGGACATATAAGTTAAGCTCTGAAGCTTGCTCTATATCTTCAAGAAGTTTAATATTCCCTAAAATACTTGATGAACCATCAAATCCACCTAAACGGCTTTTCATAAGGTTGTCACCGAGGAAGAGTGTTTTACTCTCAACATGTAAAATAACCAAATCTGTATCTGTGTGTGCTTTTTTAGGATGATGCATAATAAATGTTTGACCATCAATCTCTAGTTTATCTCCATTCTTAACTGAAATAGTGGGAAATTGAAATTCTTTTGTTCCTTTAAGATTTTTAGATAATCTTTCTAAAATATCATACCATTTTTGAGCTTCTCCATTTTTGGATACATCAATCATGTGTTGAAGCGCATAGATTTTTACATCTGGGTATTTCTCAGCCATGGTTTTATTTGCAAACCAATGATCTCCATGTTTATGTGTATCGATAATAGCGATAATTGGTTTTTTACTGATTTTTTCAACTTCTGCCAAAATCTTTTTACCCACATTATAGTTTCCACCAGGATCAATCATAATAAGACCATGTTCAGATTCTATAATAGCTGGGTTATTCATAAATCCTTCATTTTCTATATTTGGTTCCATTGGAGGACCAGGTAAAATATAGAGTCCTTCTGCATATTTTTTAAACTCAAAATTCCCGAGGTTTCCTAGTGTAAATGCATTTGCAGAGATACTTAACGCACCTACAACAGCCAGAGATATCAGTGTTTTCTTCATTGCTTTTCCTTAATTTTTATAAAATTTAAATAATAAGATTATATTCAATGTTATTATTCTTCATTGCTTAGTAACTCATCTTCATACTCTTCAAATGTAATATCATCATAGAGCTTTTTTTGAATATAGTTTAGAATAGTTGTAAACTTTTTTAGATTTCTATACCCTACAACATTATGGATAAATGTAGCATTTTTATCAAGAAAAGTGATGGTAGGATAAAGATTAATATCTAGTTTTTTTAGAAATCCTTTGGTACTTCCTTCATAATCTTTAAAAGAGATTGTTTCATCATCATCTCTATTAATGTCAACAAGTATAAAATCTTTTTTGATTGATTGAGAGATATTTGAATCTTCCAAGTTAAATATCATTTTATCACAAAAATTACACCCATCCTTATGAAAAAAGAGCATAACATGTTTATTTTCTTGTTTTGCATCAGATACAATTTTATCTAGCTCAAAATCAGTACCCAGTGTAAAAATGGGAAGAGATGAGAGAAAGATAATTTTTATAATCTTTCTCATCAATTTATTTCCTATTCATCTTCGAGCATTTCTAGCTCTTCATAAGCGAAGCCAATATTTTGTGCATTTAAAATATCATACATTGCTTTATCTTTAAACTCAATAAGTTTAACTGCTTCGTTGATTTCTGTAGCATCAATATCTTCTTCAATGGCTTTTAATACTCTTTCTTTGGTGAGTTCAAAATACATTTTAGCTTCATCCATTGCTGTTCCATCCGTGATAAATCCATGTCCTGGAACCATAATTTTCCAATCTAACTTTTGCATCATAGCTAAAGCTTTAAGCTGTCCCATAACTGAACCATGTCTTCCTGATGTGATTCTACCATTCATCACAAGGTCACCGGCAAAAAGAACTTTTCTCTCTGGCATATAGATAAATACATCATCTCCTGTATGTGCTTTTATATCCATTGGAATGATATCAAATTTCTCTCCACCAAGAGTAAGGGTTTCTTTCTTTTTAACAACTTTATCCAAGTCAATAATATGTGTTCCCTCAATGGCATTTTGCGGAAGTACATTGTACATTCTGGTTTTATCACCTTCTTTGTAATTGGTGTTAATACTTTCTGGTCCCATAAGTGTAGTTCCAAATTTCTTTTTATAAAAATCATTACCTAGCCAGTGGTCATCATGTTCATGAGAGTTTACAACATATTTTACAGGTAAATCTTCAATTTTTTGCATCGCTTCATAAGCTTGTTTTGCAAACTGGTATGATGGTCCAGTATCCATTACAAGGTAGCCGTCATTTGTTTTAATATAACAGTTATTTGCCATGTTACCTGCATTTTCTTTGGTTGGTTTTTCGATTGCTCCAAAGAAACACCATACATTTTCTGCAACTTTTTTTGGCTCTAATTTATAGTCAAAAGCTTGTGAAACTGTTTTATCTTCTTTTTTTTCTATTTTTGTTGCTGCACTCTTTGTTGCAGAAGATATGATTTCACTAATACTTTTATCTTCACCTATTGAGTCAATTTTTTGTTTATTGGTCTTTTCATTTTGAACAATAGCTGACCCTTTTTTGCTATCAGCTACTTCTTTCATATCTTTAACCATAGTTTTTAACGTGTCACTACTTTTTGTTGTTTCATCATTAGCATTACAAGCTGTAATTAATAGGGTTGCAGTTACTAAAGATAAAATAGTTTCTTTTCTCATCATTCTCTCCTTATGTTAAATAGATTTTAATAATCCACTTTTATCAATTCTTATTGATTTAATAAAACTAGATTAAGTCTTTTGTCTTCAAATTTGAAGACAAAAGGTTTAATTATTTAATTTTTGCTTTTTTTGTTTCTGTTTCACCTTTAAGGTCAGTCCACGTAACTTCTAACTCGTCACCTTTTTTACCTTTGAATTTAAACTTGTAAAGAGGATTTGCAGACATAAATCCGCTTCCATTCATCTCAAAAACAATAGCATCGCCAACTTTTGCAATTACTGAAGTAATAAAGTTAGCTTCTTTTTTCTTTTTTTCTCCTTCTTCCGGTCCAATATTTTGGTGTTTTGCTAATACTTTAACTTTTACGATCCCGTCTTTTTCTTTTGCTTTAACTTTCATCTGTTTTCCTTTTAAATTGAATTCTTAAAATTTAATATTTATACTCTAATGCTTGTTTATGGTAATTGAATTAAATCAACCTCCACAACCACCTTTAGATACTTCAATTGGTAATACTTTTGAGTAGAATTTACCATCTTTACCTTCTACGATTGCAGTAATTTTTCCTGAACCTTTCATTTTCATGGTAACGGCATAATCTACAATACCACCCTCAGGTACAGTCCAAACAGCTACAGCAGAACGTGGGTTAGCATCTTGGAAGAGAGCTACTGATTTTGCTTCAATATCTGATTTTATAACAACTGGAATTTTTCCACCATTTTCTGCAAGTTTTGGTGCTTTAATTTTAACACCTGTCTCTTCAACTTTAATTTCTCCATATAGAGCCTTAATTGCCTCTTCTGTTTTCTCTGCTTTCCATGCATCTGGTTTTTCTTTTCTAAAATCAAGAGCACTTACTGTTATTGGTGCTAGAGCTACTGCTGCTAAACCTAAACCTAAAAATTTTCTTCTATCCATCATAATTTCCTTTCTGTGTGATGTAATTTTGGAATCTTGCGTTATTTCAAGTATTGAATACTTAAATATCTATAAGCTCTGATTCCTAGAGCTATTATCAAAACTTGATATGGTATATATTAAGTTTAACTTTAAATAAAACTTAATATCTTAGAGCCCACAAAAGTATATGTTATTTTTGTGAACTTATCGTGAAATATAGTTACTATTTGCTCTTTGAGACCATATACTCAATAATGGCTTTTAACTTCTCATCACTTAAAGTACTACCACCTCTTGGAGGCATTGCACCTGTACCTTTAATTGATACTTCTAGAACTTTATCCATCCCTTTTTTCATCACTTTATCCCAAGCAGATTTGTTACCTACATCAGGTGCACCCATTTTGTCATTTCCATGACATACAGCACAACTTTTTTCGTAATCTTCTTGACCCGGGGCTATGGTTGAAGTGTCTTTTGGTGGTAAATCTTTTGCTTGCGCAAATGCTGGATTAACATCGGTACGAGGATCTGAAACAACAACAGCTTTTGCATCGTCATCTTTACAATCTTTCATACATCTTACACCAACTGCACCAGTATTTTTACCATCTGCTAAGAATTTTCTAACATCTTCAAGACCAGTTGGTCCATCAATATTAGGGATAAATCCTTTTTCATTTGGTAATTTGATTTTGGTGAAGTTTTCGTTACTAAGCTCAAACTCTTCATCCATATCTTTACCATCTACTTGAATCTCATTGGCTGCAATAAGGTATGCAGTAATAGCATACGTTTCATCCCAACTTAAACTTTTTGGTGTTGCATAAGGCATTGCATCATGAATGTACCATAAAAGTGTACTAGCTTGTGGCCAATAAGTACCAATGGTTCTTTTTGGTGCATCAGTTTTACCTGGTGTTCTTTGGTTTGTTAAAGAAGAAATATCTCCACCTGTAAGAGTAGGA
>Ga0256826_1003029_pt1 | contig 10129 bp, 7 predicted proteins | sample CV79metaG_FD_185975 | JGI IMG/M metagenome (GOLD analysis project Ga0256826, IMG submission 185975) | Hydrothermal vent microbial communities from East Pacific Rise, Pacific Ocean - CV79 | ecosystem: Environmental > Aquatic > Marine > Hydrothermal vents | place: Pacific Ocean: East Pacific Rise... | reverse complement strand
TGCCATTAATTATCCTTTTGGTATATATTCTCTTCGGCCCATTTATCCAAATCGCTTTGGTATTTAGGCGAATCTTCGTCCTCTTTATTGGACTTGTGTATTTTGCTTTCTTTATTGAACTCATATTTATTATATTTATCGAATAATTCTGTTAATTTTAATAGAAGACTACCATACATTTGGTAACTCACTGCCGTCTCCATATTAAAAATAAGATTTGATAGAATATCTAGAAATTCTTTTAATTGAATTATTTCTTTATACATCGATGTTTGATTATCCGTAAAGTTGTTTTTAAAATAGTTCAACTTTTCTGTTAAATCATTCGTTTTATCATATAATGCAAATTTAATAAACATATCATTCGTTTGGTCTATCTGTTGAGCCATTAATTCTTCTTCGGTCTGTGGTTCCGCATCTTGTGGCTGCCCCTGAGGTTGACTGGTAGGAGGCTCTTCCCCTTCAGACATCATTAAAACATTTTGAATTTCTTCTTGATTCAATTTACCAGATTTATACATATCAATTAGATCTTCTTTAGTTAAATGACCATCAGATATATCCTGAGCAAGTTTCGCTAGGAGCTCATTTTTATGATCCTCTGGTTGTTGTTGCGTCTGGGCATCCTGGGTCGGCTCTGGATTAATCCCAGCTTCCTCTAATAAATCAGGAATTAAGGGGTTCCCGAAGAAACTCTCCCAAACATTATTCGTAGTACTCATTCTAGAATCCTCCCCCGCCACCTTCGGCGCTCATTAATTTATCTTTAACCTCTCGTTTAATTGCAGCTTCTCCGCTGTGTTCTAAATCATCCCAATTCATATCTGGTAGATATTTTTGGAATATCATAAGAGGATCAAATTTTATTTCGGATTGTTTAAATAATCCAACTATATTAGATACTGTTGAAATTAAACTTTCGTTCTGTTGGAGCTGAAGAATCAGTGGATGATTTAATGTAATCTTAAAAAACTGGGTTAGTTTAAAATCGGCACTTATATTATTCTTTGCTAGAATAATTTCAAAGATTGAATTCAACATTTCATTTAATCCATCTTCAAAATTTCCCTGGAGGCTCGAAATTGTATGGGAAAAACCGATATTTATATTAACCAAAGTTTCCCTCATTTCAACACCATCACTTATATTTAAATAAACACTCGGGACGCCAGTTGCAGCAACTAATTCATTTCTTAGGTCCATCATATCATTTAGAGGCATTGCCCTATCATGCATAGGCATCAATTCCATATCTACCGTTCTTTGTCCATTCTGTGAAATAACAGCTATATCCCTATAATCTGTCATGACCTGACTAATACTTTTAATAGATCCCAAATCATCATAACTTATAGATTTAGTTTTTAAATCTTTCTTTAGTTTCTCAACCATTTCTGGATAATTTCTTTTGGTTCCTACTTCTATATTCCATTTTCGAATAACAGATGCTCTAGATAGTCTCGATATGACCGAGGACATCATAGCAATGGTGTACATTTTTACAGGAAGCACAATTGGATCAAATATACTAGTACCATATGGTTTGAACTTATCAATGGTTGTGTGGAAGTTAATCAATCTATTAGACTGAATAAATCTAAATTTAAGCTTAGTTTTTTTACGTATTTTTTCATACGCTATTAGTCTAAGACTTGTTTTTAATTCTTGGGGCATTTCTGACAAGAACCCCGTATCTTGTGTAATTATTTCTGAAAGTTTATTTGTAATTGAATTTACCAAGGCGTCTGTTAGTGCCTCTTCTGTTCCATTATTTTTACCATCTCCTGAACTAGAATCATCCCTGAGGAACTGTTGATAAAGGTTAATTTCATTATTAGCATCAACACCATCATCGATATCCTCAATAACTAGAAAACCATAATGGTTTCCATCTTTTTCAATTTTGAGGACATTAGCCGGTGAAATTAATCTAAGATATAGGTCACCAACACCATCAAAATCTAATGATTGGAACTCATCGATATCGAAGTCAGCATATGTATCATAATTATCATTATTTCCCATAACATCTGTTAAAAAATCAACATCAGATTCTTCCATCAAAAAATTATTCTTGAGCTTCTTGGAAAGAATATTGGCCATCTTTTCACCAAAGGGACTGTCCATATCCAAGGTTGTGTGTTCAACTATTGGTTTAGAATGTCCAATTCCAGAACAGTCCTCAAATAAGGCAAGGTTGGCCATCTTGGTTATCTTAGATCCAGAATCATCCCCAAATTGGACACTCTCATTTAATATAGAAATATTATTATTTAGAATTTCATCAACTGGTTCGAGATCCACAATCTCCATATAATAATCTCCCAACTTTAAAGTTTCAGGGACTATTTTATTTTTCATTCTTGATTGAACATCAAAGAATAATATAACAGTCTTTATAAATTTTTCAATACTTTCACCAACTCCATCATTCATACTAGATACATATGGATTGTATTCATTTTTGGACACATTCAAGAATTGTTTTGATTGACTATTTTTATACAAGATGTTATTAATATATACCTGTAGCATACGAAAAGCAATTGGATTAATATTACTAATCTCATGATACATCTCATACATCTTTTTACGATTTGATTGGACAGTTAAATCATCAAAAACCTTCAAAATGTCCCCACTACTATCATTCATTAGATCTTCAATTAGTTTTTGATTATCATCCAATTGTTTAGATGTCTTCTTCGATAGTTTTTGGGCAAAATCAGATAATTCCATTTTCTGGACCTGGGAGCTGAATAAAAGTAATTCTTCTGAGTTACTTTTAGTAACTTCTTTATAAATGCTATCAAACTTTTCATCAAGTCCATTTAAAAATGCAACATTATCAAATGCACTTGTTGATTTATCACTAGCACTTCCCTCTGTCTCATTTGAATCTGTTGGTTCGTCTCCCCAACCAGACTCAGTTATTTCTCTAATTTTTCCCATTATTTTTCCTTTTTTTTGGCTAACCTACAACATCAAACCAGATATATCTTCTGATGTTATTTTCTGTGACTGGTTTGTTTTGATATTATAATCCACCTGGTTTATAAAGACAATTATTTTTTCATTGATATAAATATCCAGTCCTTTTCTAGAGAAATACTTCAATAAATTTGATGTAATTTCCTCAGACAAACTTCCTCTTATATTTAGGAAAATAGTATGCTTGATTTCTTGAATTAACTTATTTTCTGGAATCTTTAATTCATTATATAATGGTAATAGTTTAATGTAATTGTAATAATTATATTTCTCTTTTATCATTATATTCAAAAAAGTAATTGCTGATTGGGCGTCATTGAAATCAATGATGGTCGGTGGTTGATGCTTTAATGATTTAATGGTTAAATAAATTAACCATCCTATTATAACAACACCCAAAATTATTCCACCAATAATTAAAACTAATGTATTCATTTTGTGTCCTCTTTCTTTTTCTTCGGTTTCTGTTTTGGCTTCGGTTGAATTTCATCCAAATTTAAAACCATATCTAATATTATACCATCATTGGGATCAAATGTTTTCAATGTGGTTTCCTGCTCATCTTTCTCTTTAAATAAGTCCAAGGACTATCCTTTTTATAATTTTATGGTTAATATGTCTTCTTTAATTTGTAACCCAGAGGAGTTCGTCATTCCTCTATGTAAATCACCAGGGTTTGTTGCCCCAAGAGCAACCTCATCTTTATACGCGCTCGGGGCACCGGTATCTGTTTGTACGGCAAAATCTGATATAAGGGGCGTTATTGTTAGTCTTACATCTACTATTGTTGGTTGTAGTAAATGGTTAAACGTTGTTTCAAATGATCCCCTCATAATTGCCATCGATGTTATGGCTCCCACTTTAAAATTAGTAATTCCATGAGCTTGAACATTCCATAATAATGGAAAACCATACATTGATCCAGCATATGTTAGTGGACTACTCGCTGCTAGTAAATACATTATTGGTTCAACTATATTTCGTTTAACGCATTCCGGAGAACCAACAGGAGCTACCAATTTGACAAATAATGTTAATTGAGAACTATATTGAGAGGACCTCCATTGTTTGGGAGCAGCGAGGTTCATTCCAAAGAAGGCTCCGGCCATCAAATCTGCCAATCCAGCCGATCCAGAAGCACCGTCTAATTTCTTAGCCATCATTCCAGCAAGAGCTATATTATCAGCATAACTTAAACCCTGGACACCTTTACCAGCAATACCTGTTAAGGTTTTTACACCAGAAATTGCGGAATTCATTTTATTTTTAATTGTTCCAGTCTTCCCTGGCATATTTCCTAACTTTGATGCAATAGATTTAACACCAGAAATAATGGAATTCTCATCACCAAAATCATTACTAAATGATTCTGTAAATGTACTATCATTCGCGGCTATTATGCGCAATGTATTCTTTCCTGCGAAATCATTTGAAAGATTAAAATCTTTCTGCATTCTATTTAAAATGCCCGCAAAAACCTCTGGTAGTTTAGTAGTATCCGTTTTAAAAATAGAGGATGACTTTAATAATTTACCCAAATCTCCACCCATTGCTGTATTAAATCCACCATCTGCCCCAAGAACATCTAATAATTTATAAGAAGCCGGCTTCAAATCGATGAAGGTTACTCCTTTTAATAGTTCATGAGCGAACTCATTATTAGTATCTATATTTTCATTATATCCTGGTATTCTTCCAATGATTCCCACTTCTTTTAATGACATTATTTTCCTTTATTTTGTGAGGGGGGAGTGCTTCACTCCCCCTTAATTGATGGATGTTCTGTTGTTAACACCTGAACTTGAGTATGGTTTAATGATCTTACTATATTTGAATTCCCTTGTGCAACAACCTCAATCAACATATTAATAGAAGTTTGGAGATTTTGGGCTTCGGCGGAACTCAACTTACTTATTTCTGCTTGGTCTCGCCAGATAGCGTCCAAATATATTTGTAGTTCTTCAGATGAATCTATCTTGGATTTATCTCCACCTTTAGCTGCGGCAGCTTTTAATTGTTCCTGGAATAATTCTTCCGCTGGTCTTGCATCAGGGGAGTCTTTTAGAATATTTATTTCTTTTTTCGTAGGCCAAGGAACCTGTTTATTTGTGGCAATGTCCCAAACTGTCCCATTATCATGTCTGAAATAAGTTTTATTCTTTTTATTTTTAAAGTATCTACCATCATCTATCCAATTAAACCATTTTGGATGGGATGCTTCAAACCCTCTTTTATTGTGTTTACTTTTTCGTTCACTTTCTGAAAGTTCTGGTTCCCCTAAAACAAGATCAAGTCCTGTCCCAATAAGTGAACCAGCCGCATTACCAACGGCAGCAGCCGGTAAGGTTCCTGTTCCAAAAGTAGTGGTACCACCAATAACACCACCAATAATACCACCAGTAATACCACCCATAGTTGAATATGAAAGAGGTTCATCATCCTCAATCCAATGGTAAACATCTGTTGCTTCTGTCATAGCATTATATGCAACTAGGGCTTTACCAGCAACACCTGTTGCCACTTTACCTACCGTTCCAGCACCCTTTGGTAATTTGAATTTAGCCTTAGGTTTTGTCTTGGGATTCTTATGATTCCTGGGATTCTTTGCCTTCTTTTTCTTTTTGGATTTCTTTTTCTTGTCTTCCGACCCTGGTATAATTCCACCAATATTTATATCCCCATCGTCCTCAGAATTATTTCCGTTCTTTCCATTTCTTAAAACATAAGTCAATGATTCAAATCGAGAGTCCCACTTTTTAGTACAATCTGTACATTTCCTGAGCTTCTTTATATTTTTATTAATCTCAGTTAAACTATTATTATTTTCAATATCTCGTGCTATCTTTGAATCTTGTTCACGTTGAGCAATTAGATTTAATTGTTCCTGGTCAACGGTTGTTGGACTATCAACGAATTCTGCGGCACTAATATTGGCATTTGTATTTGGATCAAACGCTGAGGATAGATCGATTCCTTCACCAACCATAATTGCATTCCCATTTTCATCAAGAAGACCATTTCCCTTTCTATCCGTCCTATGAATATCACTAAATTTTGCATTCCCATAAATAGCATCCTCCGCTGATAGAATATTCCCTTCTTCTTTATTCTTTTTGTATCTCTGGTAAGCCATATATGCCATAATTGGACCTAGGGCCACTCCTGCTCCGGCACCAACCGCTGCTCCGGTTGCTCCTAGTCCTAAGATTCCGGCAAGTCCAAGCCCAGCTCCCGCTCCAGTAAGTAACCCAGCATTTGAACCACCCATCCAATCAGCGAGACGAATACCCATTTTTTTAGAGGAGTTGTCCTGATTATCTTCTGCTTGGCTTACCAACTCATCAACTGCACCCATACTTGAATCTTTGGTTGCTCCCATATGATTAGCAATATCCTGTAATCTAAATGAACGGAATCTAGCCAACTCATATAACCCTGAGGTCAAGGCTACTAATTTCTCTTGTGGTGATTCACCTTTACTTGACAAGGTTAATGATGTTGTTTCAAGAGCATCAATAAAGTTCAATGAGATGCCGGAGGTTTTAGAGACACTTCTTTTTACTTCTTGAACTATATTGGCGTGATCATATGATTTCAATTTACCCATGAAACTATTTTCTTTGCCCATAAAATACGAGAAAGGGTTGATAGCGGTTAGTCCTAAATCAGTTGCTCGACTGGTCTTAACTAGTGCTTCTCCTGTTTGGTATTTAAGTCTATCCCACCAGTCTCTGTCTTTAATGTTATCTTTTAATCCAGGACCAAATAAACTTTTAAGACTATCTTTTTTATATTTACCGCTTGGATCAGAATATGCTTTAGTCAGATCGTCTTTTGCATCACCGGTAAAGCCAAATAATCGTTGAAGATCATTCTGTGTCTCCCCAACCTTAAATGAAGTCTGGGCACTTGATCCAGATTGAAGTTCTTCAATAATTGGTCTCAATAGGCTATTTGAACTAGCAATATCTTTTGAATATAAAGCAATTGCTGTTAAATACCCAACCATCGCTTGTTCTGATGTTTTTGAATTGGTCCCTATTGAATTCAAGAATGAATCTACTTGTTGAGATCGCCCATATATTGATTCCAGTTGGTAAGCAGACTGTAGTTGAGGAGCAGCCACCTTTTGAAATTTCATAGCGGTTAATCCACTGGAACGATTCTCAGCGAATGTTTGGAGTTTTTTGTCCAACATTCCAGCTAATAATATTGCAGGAAGGGCTGCAGTGATACCAAAACCACCACCTAATGTTAATGCTGCTGCTTTTGAACCAGCGGCGGTAATTCCACCACCAACAGAGGATATAGCGCTACCAGCGGTAGATGCTCCCAATCCACTTAGTAGACCACCAGCACCACTTACTAGACCACCACCAATTCCTCCCATAATGGCTGAGGGAGCAGCCATCATTCCTCCATATAATCCAGTACCAGCATTAAGAGCCATCCCTGCTCCGGTTAGACCCATAAGGGCACTCATTGGTCCTTTGGTAATTTTAGTAGCCAATAGTGGAGCAGCTGCTGCTGTTTGTAGGGTAGTACTTCCTGTCAATGCTGCAGCTGCTAGAGCAAGGCCTCGAGCAACATTGGTCCCAGTAGACGTAACTTTACCACGATTACTATTCAACGCCATTAGATCTGCAAAATTATAATTACCTTTGACATTTTTCGCATTATGTTGAATAGCCTGATTTTGGGTTCGAACTCTTGTGTCATTAACTCTATTAGTCAATGACTGAATAGCGATTAAAGGTAAGAGCGCTTCACCGGCTATTGTCGATAAAGGACTATCTGTATGAGCGATCCCCATTAATGCAGCTTTACTTGTTCCCAATCCAAGAGCGCCTTTTAAACCAGACATTCTCCCAGTAATAACACCAGATTTTGCATCATCCTGAGCTTTAGCCAACTCCTCTTGTAATTCTGAGATTCTATCTGATTGTGACATATACTTTCCTTTATTGTTTTTAAACAAGTGCTCTAAAAGAATCCTAACTAAGATTCTTTTAGAGCACTTGTATCTAAGATTTCTCTTTGTTGCTGAGATGGTATTCCAAGCACAGGAATACTAGTCCGGTTTAACCGGACTAGTATTTAAAAATCTCCACCATCAACATTGTCAACGAATATTAATTCATCTGATGTATCAGATACTTGGACAAGTTTTCCTCTAGCATTATTATAATTTATAGGAGTATCATCTAATTCTATAAATTTATGTAATCCAACTGTTGATGGTTCCACTGGGGACCAATTGGTCCCATCCCAGTGTAATAAATCATTAGTATTTAAATTAGCGGAATCAACATCCGTTAAATCATCTAACTTTAATTCAACTTCCCCGCTTTTACCATTAACCAAGGTTACTGATTGGGCCAATGGTGTCCAATCATCAATCGTTCCAGATATTCCACCATTATGAATATAATTTATATTCTGGTCTGACCTGACTGCAACATCACCCTGTTGAACATCGAGATTGAGTTGATCATTTTCATTATCTACCACACTTATGGTGGTGATGGCAATATCTGGAAGTTGATCGTTTGGTAGCGTTCCGTCCCCATTTAAAGTCGCAACCCCTTGGGCTACTCCTTTTTCGCTTGTTTTAATATATAAACTATCAAGGTCTCCAACGATAAGATGCCCACCTAGTGTTGTCCCATCTCCAATCCATAATGTTTCATCATCTGTTACCCAAATGAGTTCACCTAAAGCTGGAGTATAATTTGCTCGATCTTGGTCAAGACCTCGCTTAATTTTTATCATTTTACTCATAATATATCCTCCACCATTACACTATATACCCACCATCAACGATATCAGAGTATTCTTTAGTTACTAAGACGGTTGATGGTGAATTATTTATTAAACTGAGGGTCAATTCTGGGGCGACTATTGAACCAGTAGTTGTTATTTCAAGAGCATTTCTTTTAGTGTACTCATCTGAACCAATACCAACTTCGAGTATAGTATTGGATGCAGACCCAACATTATATTTTCCAAATACAAATGAATTTGTATTTTTAGCAACAGTCTCTGTTCCAAAAGCAGATCCAGCTTCACCTCGAACACTAGTGTTAAAACCAGTGGCAAATCCGTACTTACTCCCTACCCCTTTTGAATCAGTATCAGTATTGCTGAAACTCATATCGATAGCATTTGACCCAATATCTGTATAATTTTGAGGATTAACACCAAGCATTCTCCAACCGGTATTACCTCCCTCTTCAATCTTTTGAAGTTCAGATCCATCAGAAGTTGTCATCAAATCTGTGTACAAATTTGGATTATCTAAAAAGTCGCCTATAGTTGAACTACCATTAATGCCATTCTTTGATATAATTTCCACCATTCTTGGGGAAGTCCCATCCGTTATAATATGAATGGTTGAATGTAATGGGACATTATATATCCCTATCTGACTTCGATCCTTGAATGCATACATTGGATTTCGTCTCATATTTCTATCCTTTTATTTTATTCTTCTTGCGTTCAATATTAGACTTCTTCCTCTTGGGGAAGTTCATCCACCACATTTACAATACGTTCAATTGTTGAAACATTTCCGGCAGTATCTTGAACCTCATATATTACGGTATATACACCAACGGTTGAATCAATAACATTATTAATTACTATAATATTATTAGTAACATCTCCATCAATGTCGTCTTCTGCTGTTGCCCCTTCATCTACATAATCAGTATTAACCTCTATTGTTATAGGATTAGAACCGGTTATAGTTATAACCGGTGGAACCATATCAGGTAGTCTATAATCAGAACATGATGTTATCAATATCTTTTTTAGATCACTTATCCCAACCGTCCCGTACTTTTTTGATCCAATAAAGTTATCAATTATTTCTTGATTGAACCCCATCCCTAATAGAAGTTGTTTCATATCCGAAAAAGTAAGCAATAGTTTATGATCAACTATTTCTGCAGGTGAGGCCAGTGGACCAAATTTATATTCAGTTAAAACATTATCAAAAAGTTCACTATTGTATCCCATAGATACTAAAGCCAATTTTAAATCAGACATTAACGCTATCCCCCTCATTTCGTTTCCAAAAAGAGAATTAAATTCTTGTACTAACATTGTTTTCCTTATTTCATTATTTAGATTATTC
>Ga0256826_1003028_pt1 | contig 10129 bp, 13 predicted proteins | sample CV79metaG_FD_185975 | JGI IMG/M metagenome (GOLD analysis project Ga0256826, IMG submission 185975) | Hydrothermal vent microbial communities from East Pacific Rise, Pacific Ocean - CV79 | ecosystem: Environmental > Aquatic > Marine > Hydrothermal vents | place: Pacific Ocean: East Pacific Rise... | reverse complement strand
CTTAAACTCTTCAAAATCACTCGGCCGCCCCTGAAGTGTTAAATATGGCTTGTAACTACTCTTATACGAAAGGGATGGACAATCTTCTACATAGTATCCTAAGTAAATCCATCTCTTCTTCGATTTAAGTGCAAATTTAATCTGATTATATAGAGATAGTTTTCCTAAAGATAGATGTGAATAGTCTGGATCATAATAGAAGTAAATTGAAGAGATACCATCTTCAAGTATGTCAATCAAATCAACTCCAATGAGTTTATCTCCATCAAAATAAAGAACTTCATAACCAAACTCTTGATGACCAAATACAAATGAGTTGTAGTAGTGTTCTGCTGTAGTTGTATTGTGATCCCAACCTTTTTTTACATGCATTAGTGAGTGATACTTTTCAAATAGTGCTAAGTGCTCATGTGTAACAGATGGAGTTTGAACAAAACTTGTGATGTGTGTTGCTTTTTTTAGCACACGTCTAGCTGATTTTGAAAACTTATAATTTTCTACATCGATTTTAATACTTTGACACTCATTGCAATCCGTGCAGATAGGTCTAAAGTACATCTTTCCAAATCTTCTATATCCTCTTTCAATAAGTTCTTGACACTCATGAATAGAACAGTTGTCTATGACTTTATAATGTGTTGACTGCTCTTGATTTGCAAGATAAGAGCATTTATCGTTAAGGAAAAATTCTTTAAGTAGATTCATATCGAGATTTTGACATAATTTCTTTTATAAAAAGCAAATAGAGGTAAAATTTGGAATTTTTTTTAAAACATAAAATAGTAATCTTAAGAAGTGTAGGTTCATTAATGCTTGTTGTAGGTTTTGTAGTCTATTTCTGGAGTATGCCAAAAAAAGGTATGAGTGCAAATCAGAGAGCTGCTGCTAATGTTGCTAGAATGGAAGCAAAAGTTGCAGGAAGTAGTAGTAAAAAGAGTCCAGCAAAGGCAAGTGACTCAAAATTTCTAGATGAGTTGAAAAAAACGCAGGCAACACAACTAAAATATCTTACAATTATGTTGATGGTTTTAGGAGTAGGGTCTTTAGGATATAGTTTTATAAAAAAAGAAGAGCCTGAAGTTTAGGCTCTATTTTGAGAGATAAGGACATCTTCAATCATCTGATCTATATCACCATCTAAAATAGCAGAAATATTTGAGTATGCACCATTTGAACGGGTATCTTTTACTTGTTGATACGGTTGCATAACATAAGAGCGTATCTGATGTCCCCAACCAATCTCACTTTTTGCTATACCATCTTCTTTGGCTTTTTGAGCCTCAAGCTCTAGCTCATAGAGACGTGATTTTAGCATTTTCATTGCTGTTGCTTTATTTTTATGTTGACTTCTATCATTTTGGCATTGCACTACAACACCTGTTTCTATATGTGTAAGTCGTATTGCTGATTCAGTTTTATTTACATGCTGTCCACCTGCACCACTTGCACGGTATGTATCAACACGAATATCTTTATCTTCTATGACTATATCTATATCATCATCAATTTCTGGAGATACCATAACTGAACTAAATGATGTATGACGCTTAGCATTTGAATCAAAAGGGCTTATACGAACTAGACGATGTATGCCATTTTCTACTTTTAAGTAGCCATAAGCATTTTCACCCTTAATCAAAATAGAGACATCTTTGATACCTGCCTCTTCTCCAGATTGATAATCTAATATTTCTATTTTAAAACCACGTCTTTCAGCCCAGCGTTTATACATTCGTAAAAGCATTTCAGCCCAGTCCTGAGACTCTGTTCCACCAGCACCAGGGTGAATACTCATTATTGCATTGTTTGCATCGCTATCACCACTTAAAAGGACTTCAATCTCCATAGTTCTAATCTGGTTTTCTAGCATTGGAGCATCTTCAAAGAGTGATTCTAGAGATTCATCATCACTCTCTTCCTTCGCCATACTATAGAGTTCATCTGCATCATCAACAGCTTCCTTAGCTATAGCATATTTATCTAGCTTTCTTTGAAGCTGCGTTTTTTCTTTCTGTATTTTAGCTGCGTTTTGAGCATCATTCCAAAACTCTTGTTCATTTTCTAAAGCTTCAATTTCATCAAGACGTGTTTGAATTTTTTCTGGTTCTACTACACCAGTTATATTTTGTATTTTGATTTTTATATTTTTTAAAAGTTCTTTATATTCGTAGTTATCCATATAGTTAATCCATTATTGTATAATTGCGATTATAACACACCAAGGTAAAATATATGAAAATTATTTCCAATCCCTTAGAGCTACAAGAGTATTTACAGAGTCAAAAAGCTACTATTGGGTTTGTCCCAACTATGGGTGCTCTACATGAAGGGCATATCTCACTTATAAAAAAAGCTAGACAAGAGTGTGAACTTGTTGTTGTTTCGATTTTTGTAAATCCTACACAGTTTTTAAAAGGTGAAGATCTAGATAAGTATCCATCTCGTGATGAGGCTGATAAAACAATATGTAAATTGGCGAATGTTGATGTTCTATTTTTCCCATCTAAAGAGAGTATATATAGTTCTGATGAAGTGAGTTTAGTAGCTCCTAATGTAAGAGGTTATGTTCTTGAAGGTGCAACTAGACCAGGGCATTTCAACGGTGTTCTTACTGTCGTTATGAAGCTACTAAATCTTGTCTCACCCACAAAAGCTTACTTTGGTAAAAAAGATGCCCAACAACTTAATCTTATAACATTAATGGTCAAACAACTTTTTATGAGTGTAGAAATAGTTGCTGTAGATACTCTTAGAGAGAGTGATGGTTTAGCACTAAGTAGCAGAAATGTATACTTAAATAGTGAGCAAAGAAAAGAGGCACTTAAAATTTCAACTTCTCTTTATGAAGCATCAAAAATGGTAACAAAAGGAGTTGTTGATGTTCATGCCTTACGAGAAAAAATGTTAACTATTTTAGCTTCACTTGAGATTGGTTATGTTGAGATAGTAAATCGTGATTTTGAAAAAATAGAGAAGATAGAAGTTGGAAATAGTATCATCTTGGTTGAAGTTCTTGTAGGAGAGACGAGACTACTTGATAATATTTGGCTTTAATTTAGGTTTTAAATAGCCATCTTCTATCATAATATCAACAGCTTTTTTAAAAACGGGAACAGCTGTTTGTGAAGCAAATTGACTCTTTTTTGGTTGAATAACTATAACACCAATAGTATATTTTTTTGTAGCATCATTTGCAAAGCCCATAAACGCAGTGTTATATTTTCTTACATACTTACCTTTTTCAACTATATGGGCAGTTCCTGTTTTTCCACCGACTACAATTCCTTTAGTTATCGCTTTTTTACCGGTACCCTCATTAACAGTTTTTACTAAAATTTTGTTTATTCTTGAAGCAGTAGAGCTTTTAATAACTTCAACTGACTCTTCTTGATCAACAAGTGTTTCAACTCCATACTCGTCTATAAAACTATGAAGAAGTTTAGGATACACCATCTTTCCATTGTTGTTAAAAGCACTATATGCACGCATAAGTTGCATGAGATTTGCTCTCATTCCATAACCATAAGAACAAGTAGCCTTATAAATTTCATTTTCAAGTCTTTTTGGACTAGGTATTGAGCCTCTCTTTTCATAAATCAAATCAGGTGTTGATTTTTGAGAGAATCCAAAACTATGTAAACCTTCATAAAACTCATAACCAGAGAGTTTCTGTGCAAGTTGAGCTATACCAATATTTGAAGAGTAAACAATCACATTTTCAGCAGAGAGCCAGTCAAATTTATGTTCATCAGTTATAACTTTTCTTCCTATTTTAAAGTGTCCATTGTGACCATTAACTAGGTCATAAGGATTTACAAGTTTTTTCTCTAGTAAAAGAGAGAAAGTGATAGGTTTTATAACACTACCTGGCTCAAAACTATACTCAATCATTCCAGAGTTTAAAGAGGGGTAATCACTGCGTTTTATTGATTTTGGTAAGTATCTGTTTGAGCTTGCCATAGTATAGATATCACCTGTATGTGAGTTCATAATGGCTATCATAATCTGTTTTGCTCGAATTTCTATTTTCATTGTATCAAGCATTTTTTCTATTTTTATTTGAAGTGCAACAGGTATAGTTATTTTAATATCAAGACCATTTATTTTAGGCTTTGTAAAACTATCTTTATCTAAAATTATGTAAGAGTTAACATCTCGTTTACCACGGCTAGAGCCATTTTGTCTTGGAGAGAGCTCATCGTCAAATCGTTTCTCTAAGCCTTTTACTCCTCTAATGGAAGTGTAGCCATCATCTTCTACCTTATGCGGATAACCAATAATAGGAGTAAGGAGAGTTCCATAAGGGTACTCTCTACTCTCTCCACTCTCTATAATACTAAGACCATGAACAGAACGAAGTCCTGTAGTCTTATTTTTTAATTCCATAAAAACTTTAAATCGACGAAGTTCTCGTGCTAGTTTTTTAAGATAATGTGCTTGAATTTGAGGAATATTATAGCTTAAAACAACTACACCACTGCGTTTTAAGAGTCTTTTTTTTATCTTTTTAACTTCCATACCAGAGTAAATATGAAAAAGTTGTATAAATAATTCTTTCTTTTGAGGATCTATATAGCGAGTATTTACAACAGCCTTATAGAGTTTTTTTGTAGTAGCGATGTGAAAGCCGTCTGCACTTAGTATACTACCTCTTTGTGCTCGTGAACTCTCTTTTGTATAAATGGAAGGAAGATGGCGTTGTTTTATAACGGTAGCGAGCATTACACTCAAAAATATGAAAAACCCTGAACCTATAAGAATATATAGTAAGAGGATTTTTTTGCTTTTATTGCGATTTACCATAGGGTGATTATAACTGAGTTCTGCCTATCTCTTTGTAAGCATTAAGAGCTTTATTTCTTATTTCAAGCATAAGTTTCATATTTGTTTCTGCTTTACCAATCGCTAGAGCTGCTTGATGAAGATCTTTAACTTGACCTGTTGCCATATCTGCCATTGCCACTTCTTTACTCTCTTGAAGTTCATTTACTTCATTTAGTGCAGATTTAAGGTGCTGGGCAAAAGCTTCGCCTCCACCAGTCTGAACTTTTGATTTTTCTTTTAGTAAGTCTGAAGCTGATATGCCTGATATACTACTAATATTACTCATAATTTATATTTCCTTTATTGTAACAGTGAAATTGCACTGTTTGCCATATCTTTGGCACTTTGAAACGCAGCAACATTTGCTTGGTAAGAACGTGTTGCTTCTACTAAATCGGCCATTTCTATAACAGGATTAATATTTGGATAAGCCACATAACCATTTGCATCTGCATCTGGATGATTTGGTTCAAATTTCATACTTGGTTTTGAATCATCACGTGAAATTTTATCAACAATTACACTCATTATAGCAGGATTAACTTTTTTACCAAAAGTACCCTCATTTAATGGATCCTCATATGAAGCACTTTTTGTCATACCATTAAGAGCTTTATTAAACTCTTGATTAAAATCTATAGCTTTAAAAACTACTTCTTTACGGCGGTAAGGTCCACCCTCTTCAGTTCTTGTTGTTTGAGCATTTGCGATATTACTTGAAATAGTATTTACCCGTACTCTCTGAGCAGATAAACCATAACCAGATATATCAAAGCTATTTAAAAAATTACTCATCATTTATTCCTTAGTTTATTTTTTGTGAAGCTTCTATAACACTTTTAAAGATTCGACTATCAATTTTTTTAGCATTTACAAGAGCATTAAACATAATGGAGTTTTTACTCATTTCAGTTGTTTCTACATCTATATCTACACTGTTTCCATCATTTCTTGCCATATGACCATCTCTAAAGTATGTAGTAGGTTTAAACTGACTTGAAACATTTTTAGGACTAAGATGACTAGCATCTGTTTTAGCCATTTTCAGTTGTGAAGAGTTGTCTTTGAAAATCTCTGCTTTTTTTGCAGCAAGAGCATCTTCAAATCTTATATCTCTTGGTTTATAGTAAGGAGTGTCGGCATTTGCTATGTTTGAAGAGATCATATCTTGTCTCATAGCACGGTAGTCAAGAGCAGCAGTTGTAATCTCAGCAGCACGTGAAATACTTATACCCATAATAACTCCCTTAATTTATATATTTCTTTACAAGCAAGTATAGTTCCAATAGTTCTAAATATATTAGAATTTTTAACTGTTTATTATTATTTAGCAAATATTATCACATTTAATAAGATATAACAGATAAACTATTATATTTAAGCAAATTTTAAACATAGTAGGCTCATAATGTTCTTAAGGTTACTAGTGTAATCCAAATTATTTATTTACAAAAGGAGTTCTTATGAAAAGAGCTGGTTTTACAATGATCGAATTGATCTTCGTTATCGTTATTTTAGGTATTTTAGCAGCAGTTGCTATTCCAAAACTTGCAGCTACACGTGATGATGCAAAATTTGTTAAAGAAAAAGCAAATGTTGCAACATGTGTATCTGATTTAGTTGCAGCATATACAGCAACTGGAGCAGCACCTGCAGTTGCTAACAGTCCTGCATGTACTGGATTAACTCTTGCTACAGATGATACAAATGGAACTTTAACAGTTACAGGTACAATAGATACTAATAATACAAAAACTGTAGTATACAAAGGTCAACACGTTACTTACTAAGTAAGATATATAATTCTTACTCGTTCCCAAGTTCCTGCTTGGGAATGTATATATAATCAGTTCTTCTGATACATTTCTTTTAAATTTTTAATATTTCAAACTTAAGTAATAATATTTATGATAGAATCATATAATTATATATTGTTATTTTTAATAAAATAGAGGGAAAAAACATGAAAAGTGCTTTTACAATGATAGAGCTGATTTTTGTTATAGTGATTTTAGGTATTTTAGCTGCTGTGGCTATTCCAAAGCTTGTAGCTACTCGTGATGATGCAATAAAAACAGAACTACTAGCTAATGTTAAAACATGCATTAATGATGCTGTCTCTTCATATAAAGGTATGGGAGTTGCACCTGACTTAGCATCTTTTGAATCTTGTAGTTCTGCAAATGCTGAGGGAGCAACTATTACAATAAATGGTGATTTTGTCAATGTAGTTGATTCTGGTTTAGCTGCTTTAGATGGAGATCATCGTATGAAAGGTCAAGCAGTCTCATATTAACAAGGGATAGAATTAAAATGAAAAATACTCAACAAGCATTCACAATGATAGAACTAGTATTTGTTATAGTAGTTTTAGGAATTTTATCAGCAATTGCAATTCCTAGGTTTTCAGCAACTAGAACTGATGCTCAGATATCTAAGGCTCGCGCTGACATCGCATCTATTCGTTCAGGTATTATTACTGAGCGTCAATCTAGACTTATAACAGGCACAAATAGCTTTATTTCAACTGCAAATATGGACAATGGTGGTCTTTTTGGTGGTGTCTTAACATACCCAATAACAAGTGCCACAACTGATGGACATTGGGAAAGAACAGCAACAGATGTAAACACATCAACATATGTTTACAGAGTCAACGGAAATACAAATCAATTTAAATATACAGCATCATCAGGTATTTTTACTTGTGTAAAAGATGCAACTGCACCAGAGTGCGCAGACCTAACTGACTAATTAACTCTTATTTGAACTACTACCAACTCTCAATCATAGGCTCACCACTTGGTGAGTTCTCTTGTTTACATATGCTATAATACTTTTATGAAAAATTTACAAATTTATAATAAAATCATAACTTTAAAACAATTGTTATTAGTTGATGGCTTTATAATAGATGGTATATTTGGCTCTTATGCTAGAGAAGAAGAGACTGAAAATAGTGATGTAGATATATTGTATCATCTTGAAGATCGCTTTTATAAAAAATATAGAGGTTTTAGTGGTTTTCAAAAACTTGATGAAATAAAAAAAATGATTTCTAAGTCTCTCAATAAAAATATAGATTTAGCCCCTAAAACTAACCTTTCAAAAACAGCAAAAAAATATATTCTTAATGAAGTTGTTTATGTCTAAGCAGTCACAATTAGCTAAGGTAGATTTTCTTTTAGAAATGATAGAAAATATACTGCGTAGTTATTTACCAGAACTTAAAAAGAAATTCTTACTTATAAAGAGTGAATTATAAACTACTACCAACTCTCAATCATAGGCTCACCACTTGGTGAGTTCTCTTACCATTCATCACAAACAATAGAAGTAGGAAAAAAAGTCACAGTAACATTTAATAATAGAGCTAAAAGTGCTGTAGTACTTTCCTCATGTGAAAAACCCTCTTTTAAAACAAATGAAATTTTAGAGATTAGTGATGAGATTTATTCTCTTAAGCAGATGGAGTTGGCTAGATTTATATCTGCATACTATATTTGCTCTTTAGGGGATGCCTTTTCTTTGATGATGGCATTTATACATTCTTATCCAAAGCATGAAACTGAGAGTCAAAAAAGTGAAAGTTTACCAGAAAGTAAGATAGAGCTTTCATCCAAACAGACAAAAGCATTAGAATTTTTAAAAGAACAAAAAGTAGGCTTACTCTTTGGTGATACAGGAAGTGGTAAAACAGAGATATATATGAAGTACTTCGAGCAGATGATGCTTGAGAAAAAACGCAGTATATTTTTAATGCCTGAAATCTCTTTAACACCTCAAATGGGGCTGCGTTTAGATGAACACTTCGGAGAGAGTGTAGTTATGTGGCACTCAAAACTTACACCTAAACAAAAAAAGATAGCACTTCAAAAGATACATGATGGAAGAGCAAAGATTATTGCTGGTCCTCGTTCCGCTCTTTTTCTACCCATAAAAGATTTAGGGCTGATAGTAGTTGATGAAGAGCATGATGATAGTTACAAATCCTCTTCAAGACCTCGTTACAATGCTCGTGATTTAGCAATCTATCTAGGAAAACTTTATAACATAAATGTAGTTTTAGGAAGTGCAACTCCCTCTCTGACCTCTTATGTGAAATTTCCTCATATAAGGCTTAAAGGTGGACATTTTAACTCTAAAAAAGAGTTCATATATGAGAAGTCGGTTGAGACTCTTTCTCCTCTTATATTGGAGTATATTAACAGAACTTTAGAGTTAAAAGAACAGTCTATAGTCTTTCTGCCAACACGGGCAAACTTTAAGTATCTTATTTGTAAAGATTGTGGGCATACTTATGAGTGTGTTTTTTGTAGTGTTGGTATGAGTATTCATCAAAATTCTCGTGCTTTAAAATGCCACTACTGTAACTATACTCAAGCAATTCCTCAGATCTGCTGTGAATGTCAAAGCCCAAACCTTACTAGTTCTCGTCTAGGAACGGCGGAGGCTGTTAAAAATATAGCCCAAACCTTTCCTTCTGCTGTTGTTGAGCAGTTTGATAGAGATGTCATAACAACGGCAACAAAATTAAAAAAGGCACTAAAACGTTTTAATGATAAAGAGAGTGATATATTAGTAGGTACACAGATGCTCTCAAAAGGGCATGATTATCATGGTGTTACCCTTGCTGTAGTTTTAGGTATGGATAATATGCTAAACATGGGTGACTATAGAGCAAGAGAAAAAGCTCTCTCTTCTCTCATACAAGTTTCAGGAAGAAGTGGACGACTAAAAGATGCTAAAGTTCTTGTTCAAAGTTTTAATGAAGAGTTCTTTAAAGCATATATAGATAGATATGAAGAGTTTTTAGAGCAAGAAAAAGAGTTTAGAGAAGGACTTTACCCACCTTATAAACGTCTATGCAGAGTTCTGTTTTCAGATAAAAATGGAGCTAAGGCTAGAGAAGCTATGCAAAAAATGCATGATAATTTGGTTGATTATGCTCATGTAGAGATAGTAGGTTATGGAAAATGTGCGGTAGAAAGAGTAGCAAATAAGTACCGTTTTGAGATACTACTGCGTTCTGATAAGAGTACAGAACTTATAAAAGCTATAAAGGCTACGAAAGTCATTTTAGCTGAGATAGATATGGATCCTATAGAGTTTTCATAAGTGTTAAACTACTCTCTTGTTATCAAAAAACCAGTAAAAAGCCATTAAGAGCCCTGGTGTTTTTTGCAAAGACTCATCGAACATAAATTTTTTTGCTTCTGTGAGTGGAATGTAGATAACTTCTATATCTTCATCAGAGAGTCCACCACCCTCATTTAGTCTCATACTCTCATCTATTTGGGCATAA
>Ga0256826_1003027_pt1 | contig 10130 bp, 12 predicted proteins | sample CV79metaG_FD_185975 | JGI IMG/M metagenome (GOLD analysis project Ga0256826, IMG submission 185975) | Hydrothermal vent microbial communities from East Pacific Rise, Pacific Ocean - CV79 | ecosystem: Environmental > Aquatic > Marine > Hydrothermal vents | place: Pacific Ocean: East Pacific Rise... | reverse complement strand
TAATTACTTGTAAATTATATAGCGGTAGAACTCATCAAATTCGTGTGCATCTAGAAAGTCTTGGAAGAGGTATCTTAGGAGACCATTTATATGGGTTTAAGAGCAAAGAAGATAAAATAAATGAAATTTATTTACATGCATATATATTATACTTTGTGCATCCAAGTTTAAATAAAAAAATGGAGTTTATAGCTCCAATGCATGGAAGCATGGAAAACTACTTAGAAGAAAATTTTGATATGGAGTTTATTAATGAAGCAATTTGTCCTACCAACTTTAGCCGTCACTTTACTACTATTTAGCGGTTGTACTACTGAACCTACACCAGCAGCAGAACCAGTTATCGATCCTACCTTACCAAAGGTAAGCATTAACGGTCACTTAGAGTCTATGACTACAGTTGCATTTGAGTGGAAACCAAATGTTGATCCTAGAGTTAATGGATATTATGTATATAGAAGTGATCCAAAAAGTGAAGATCAAAAACTTTCAAGACATGCAACATTAGAGACACGTTTTGTTTCACATTATGTTGATACTGAGCTAAAGCCAAATACTGGATATGAATATAGATTTTCTTCTTTCAACAAAAAACTACAAGAATCAGATGCTTCTAAAACATTTAGAGTTACAACTAAACCAGTTATTAATTCTGTAAGTTTCTTTGACTCTATTGGTAACATGCCCAGAATGGCAAAACTAATCTGGCGTCCACATGACAATCCTTCTGTAAGAGGGTATATTTTAGAACGTCAAGTCATTGAAAAACCAGAATGGGAAGAGATTGCAGAAATTGACAATCGTTTACAAGCAGAATATATTGACAAAGATCTTGATGACAATAGAGTTTATAAATACAGACTTAGAGCAATAACATTTCAAGATATCAAATCAACTCCTAGTGATATTGCAAAGGTAACAACAAAACCTCTTCCTTTAACTATTAGTGGATTAAAAGCATCTACAAATCTAGCAAAAAGAATTGAGCTTTCATGGACTGCCAGTAAAGAAAAGGATATAGCTTATTATAATATTTACCGTTCAGACTCGGGTGATGGTTCTTATGATTATCATGTAAAACTTAATGAAACAAAATACATTGATGAGATTGAAGAAGATGGTAAAAACTATTTTTATAAAATCACAGCAGTTGATAAAGATGGCCTAGAAGGTATTAAACAAGTATCTCCTACACATGGTTTAACATTAGCTAAACCGGCTAAACCAACTTTTTCAGATGCCTTAGTTAAAAATAATTCAGCTGTTTTATCTTGGAATAATAATGACTCAAGAACAAAAACATATACGGTTATTAAAACGACCAAAGAGTCATGGATTAATTCAACTTCTCAAGAAATAACAAACATAAGTGATACAACATATACAGATAAAGATCTTTTACCTGATGTTCAGTACCAATATCAAGTTATGGCTGTAGATGAGTTTGGTGTAAGTTCTGAGCCTACTGAAAAAGTAGATATACTTTTTTCAACACCTGATAGATAGGTATATATGCCTCATATTCAAATCCAAGAGTTTAAAGAAGTTGATTTTCCATGTTCATTTGATGGAATTGACTTCGACTTTATTGCTTCAAATATAAACTATCCAGATGAAAAGCTTATCTGTGCTACAAGTGAAAATAAAACTTTTTTACTTCAAGTTAAAAAATCTGACACGAAAGATCTTTTAAAAAGTGACAAAGTTACAAGAGTATCTCCAAACTTTCATATAAAAAATGCTATTAATGCTTATGCAGATATGGCGGGCTTGGAGGTACTGTTTTCAAATTTAAATCAAAAAGAGTTAATTCATAGACAAAAAGAATCAGCTTTAAAACCAATTAGTTTTTTTGCAGACTCTTTTCCACAAGCAAAAGAAATTTGGATTGAAGTTGGTTTTGGATCAGGTGTGCATCTACTTCATCAAGCAGAAAAAAATCCAGATGTTTTACATATTGGTATAGAAATTCATAAGGCTTCAGTAGAACAAGTTTTAAAACAGATATCTATAAGAGAACTTGATAATATTTTACTTTTAGACTTCGATGCAAGACTTTTTTTAGAGTTTGTACCATCTAACTTAGTTGGACGCATATTTGTTCATTTTCCAGTTCCTTGGGATAAAAAACCACATAGACGTGTAATTTCACAAGCATTTATATCTGAATCTCTTAGATGTTTAAAAGAAGATGGAACACTTGAATTAAGAAGCGATAGTGAAAACTATTTTGCTTATTCACTTCAAACATTTTTAGACCTGAATCAAAGTGACTTTAGAGTTAGAAAAAATCAAGATATTGGAATTATTTCTAAATATGAAACAAGATGGCGTAAGATGGAAAAAAATATTTATGATATTACTCTTACCAATCATGAAATATCAGATGCAATTAAAAATGATTATAACTTTTCGTTTGCATCTAATTATGATGCAGATATAGAAAAATTAAACGGAAGTACTCATCGTTTTGAAAATGGATTTATTCACTTTGAAAGACTATATAAGATGAATACAAACGACTGGTTAATAAGACTTTCTATGGGTTCTTTTGATAAACCGGAGCATCTATTTGTAATTCTTAAAAAAGATGAAGCTAAATATTTTCCTACTAATCCTATAGCATCTAAAACAAACTATCAATCACATCTCAAACTAAAAGAGCTTTTATATGGATAAGGTAATTGTCGCTAAAGATTTAACACTTTCTTATAATAATAATGAAACCATAATTAACCAAAGTAGTTTTGACATAAACTCTGGAGAATTTGTATTTATTACAGGTGCTAGTGGTAGTGGTAAATCAACACTGTTAAAATCTTTGTATGGTGCTCTTACACCAAAGCAAGGTGATCTTGTTGTAGGTGGAGTTCAAATGAATAATATCAACAATAAAAAGTTAAATTTTTTACGTCGTCATATTGGTATAGTTTTTCAAGATTATAAACTTATAAAAGAGTGGACAATTGAAAAAAATGTAATGTTACCTCTCATAATCTCGGGATATGCAAAAGATGTATCAGAGGTTCAGGTGCAAAAACTTTTAACTCATGTAAAACTAAATCATCAACTTGGCAAATATCCACTTGAGTTGAGTGGTGGGGAACAACAGCGTGTTGCAATGGCTAGAGCATTAGCACATAATCCAATTATTATCTTAGCTGATGAGCCTACTGGTAATCTTGATGATTATTCATCACAGGTTATTTGGAACTTACTTGAGGGCGCTTGTACTCAACTTAAAACAACAATTGTAGTAGTTACTCACCATATACCTGAAACAATGAAGGTAAATTATAAGCACCTACACATAGAATATGGAAGTATATATGAAGTCTCTTAAAAGTCATTTTTCGCTAATAGCGGCCCTTTTTACAATCTTGTTTACAATTCAAGTTTATCAGATTTTAGATAGATCAACTTCAACTTATGAAGAATCATTAAGACAAAATTACTCTATGGTCGTTATTTCTAATTCTATCTTAAACAAAGCATCTATAAAATCAAAATTTTCTATAATAAAAGATATCGATGAAGTAAGCCCACAAAAGATTATAAAACAGTTAGAAAAAGATATGGATAAGATAAGTTTAGGTCTTTTAAAAGCCTCTCTCCCTAAATTTTATAAGGTATCTCTAAACCACTATCCTCTTCCAGAAGAAGTAGATAGTTTATCTACTCAACTTAAAAATATAAAGTCTATTAAAAGAGTAGAAAGTTTTTCTCAAACACATGACCAAATATATAAACTTCTTTTGTTGTATAAAGGTGTTACACAAATTTTTGCTTTTGCTATCTTTGTTATAACTCTACTTCTTATAGCAAAAGAGATGAGAATTTGGCAATTTCAACATGCTCAACGTATGAATATAATGGCTCTTTTTGGTGCACCTGTAATGTTACGTTCAGCTGTTTTATTTAAACTTGCGATTATAGATGCTGTAATTTCTGCTTCTTTAGTAGTCTTTAGTTTTTTTATTATTTCTATTAATGCATGGGCTGAGCCATATTTTAATGATATAAGTATTCAAATAGAACTTTTTGATTATGTTAAAGATACTCTTTTACATTTTAGTATAGCATTAGGATTATCACTTCTTTTAGCTTCTATGCTTGTTCTTAATCATAAAGAAGAGGTTTAATGCGTTTAGCCTTTCTTTTTCTTTTTATATTATCATCTGTTTTATTTGCAAAATCTAGTATTGATTCAAAAATAAATAAAACTAACAAAAGATTAAAAAAATTTGATAAAACATATTCTAATGTACATAAAGGTTTAGCATCTACAGCTAAACAGATACTTAGAGAAGAAAGAACCATACTAAGACAACAACGTGAGTTACAAAAGTTACAACTTGAGCTTAGTCTTAAAGAGCAAAAATATCAAGAAAATACTAAAGAGTTAGAGCTTTTAAGAGCTTCGCAAAGTAAACTTCAAACAACACAAGAAAAACTACGTCAAGACCTCGCTTTTATGTTAGCAAAAAATGTATCTTTATCTCTTATTATGGATGATGAAAAAGCTAAAGACATAGATTCTTTGATTACTGAAGAGGTATTTATATCTCTAAATAAAATCACTAAACAAAATATCGCAATACTACAAGAAAACTTTTCAAAAAACTCAAATAGAATACAAAGCACTCAAAAAAAGATAGACTCTTTAAAAAAATCTATAAAAGATATAGATAACAAACATAAAGAAGTTTTGACTATAACAAAAGAAAAAAGAAAAAACTTAACACAGTTAAAAAAGCAAAAAAACAAGTATAGAGACTCTGTAAAAAAACTTCTTAGACAACAAAGTAGTCTGAAAAAAGAGTTAGCAAAACTAAATATTATAAAAGAAGATGAATCAGCAAAAAGAATTGCTAGAGCAAAAGAGAAAAAACGTTTAGCTCTTTTAAATAAGCAAAAAAGTAATAGAGCTAAACCAAGTAAAAATCTACCAAAGGTTAAATCACGAACAGATGCATATTCTTCAGTAAAAACAAAAAGATATAGAGGTAAAAAAACAATAGCACCACTAACTGCATATACAGTTGTTAAAAAGTTCGGACCTTACGAAGACCCTATTTACCATATAAAAATCTTTAATGAGTCAATCTCACTAAAACCAAAAGCAACAAATGCTAAGGTAAGAAATGTTCTAAATGGAAAAGTTATTTTGGCAAAACAAACATCTCTTTTAAACAATATTGTAATTATTGAACATGCAAACGGAATGCATACCATTTACGCACATCTAGATAAAATAGCACCTACTATTAAAAAAGGAAAACGCCTTAAAAAAGGTTCTATTATAGGACGTGTAAATAAAGAACTAATGTTTGAAGTAACTCAGAGAAATTATCATATAAATCCACTTCAGTTAATCAAATAAACTTACTTGGTAAAGTATGTATTTACTGCTGTCATAACTTCTAAAAGTTCTTCTTTTTTTTCACAAATAAGCTCTTTTCTATTTACAGGAACTTCTCCAACTGGATCAAAATCAAACACTAAAACATAATAAGCTATCGTAACTACATCTTTTTTAAGATCAGCCCACTCCAAAGAAACTTGAGCACCTTCTTCACCTGGCACTTCAACTACTGCAGCCGGATATAGTCTTGTTACTTTTGTTAGGTCAAATTCTTGGTCTTTATATTCATAAATCATTATTTATCACTCTCTTGTATATTTAAATTTTTATGCATTTTACCTGAACGCATTTTTAAGTAGGCTAAAAAGCCAAAGGTCATTCCAATTGTTATAAAGATTGCTCCTACATAGTCATCTTTTTGTATGGCCATAAAAATCCAGCAAATATCTGCAAAGATATAAACTATAATTGCTTGAAAAGCTAAACCTCTAAACATTAAGAAGGCACCAATATTCAGTAATATACCACCTAAAACTGCTAAACTAAACATCATAAACCTTTTTAATCCAAGTATAATAAAACGCTGCTAAAAAGAAGGCCAAACCTAAAATAACAAGTACAAAAGATATACTTAATCCAGACTCAATCAAAATTCCAACTACAAAAGAGCTAAAAGCTGCTGTAAATAGAAAAGTCATATCATTATATGCTATTACTCTACCATAAAACTTTTTATCTGTATGAGTTTGCAAAAGAGTATAAGTATAGGACCAAAGTGTAGTTGTAAAAAATCCTACTAAAAAAGAACCAAATAATGATAAATATAAATTTTGTATAAACATAGCCCATATCATTATTGATATACCTTGCAATAAAAATATATATACCAAGCTAGAGCTTTTTATCCATTTACCTAAAAGTATAGGACCAATAACTAATGCTAATGCTCTAGTTGCATGCATAAGCCCAATAGCCAAAGGAATGGCTAATATAGATGCATAATAATACTTAGCCATCAAGGATACAATTGCATCAAAAACAGTAAATCCAACACTAGCATGTATTAAGATTAGATGCATGACTTTTTTATTTGTTTTAAGATAAATAACACCATCTTTTAAAGTATCAAAAAATGTATCTTTTACTTTTTCAAAATTAATATCCATTTTTAACATAAATAACAAAATAAATGCTAAAACAAATAAAAGAGCATCTACAATAAAAGCAATTTGCACACCTAGTTTATAAACTAAAAAGCCACTAATTGCCATTCCTAATGTATACGAACTTGACCATATAATTGAGTGTATTTCATTTGCATATTGTAAAGATTTTCCACTTAAAATTTTAGGAAGAAGAGACATTTCAATAGTAAAATAAAAGCTACTTGCACCCATACGGATAAAGACAAGTGTAAACAGTAACCAAAGAAGTTCATTTGATGTAACAAAAAGAAGGCCTAGTGTACTTACTGCTTGTAAAAATATTAAAAATAACATTAATTTTTTTGGCTTAATTTTATCTATAATTACGCCAGAAATAGGTGCTTGTAGAACACCTGGTAAAAAATGAAAAGAAGCTATAGATGCTATTATAAAAGCAGATACATTTAATTGTATCAACAAAGTATAAATAGCAACATTTGAAAACCAAGCACCAAAGTATGATATCAACTGTATCAGACTTAATCTTCGTAAAATTTTCTCTTGTTTTAATAAACTTATATAGTGTTGCAAATAATAATCTTCATTTTTTACACACATTGTATCGATAAACTTATATAAGGTGTCTGAAAAAGCTTAAACAGATGGAACATTTAATGCTTATAAAAGTAGTTATATTACTACTATAAAGTTTATTTGTATATTGCCGATGTTATATTTATATAATCCCAAGTAGATGGAAGGCAATTATCATGGAAGTAAGTAATAATATTGCGACAAAGCAACAGGCTACTCAAGCCCAAGCTACACAGCAAACAGCAAAAGTAGAGCAAGAAACATTAATAAAAGCTGCTGAACTAGACAATAGTTCTACTAAAAACATTGAGACAGAAAAAGATGCAAGAGATCTTGTTAAAAAATTAAACAAGGCTCTAGATCCATTCAACACATCAATTCGTTTTGGTTTTGATAATGCAGATGACGTGTTTTTCGTTTCTGTTGTAGATACTAGTACAAGCGATACAATTCGTCGCTTTCCAGCTGAAAAAGCGAATACTTTAGTTGGTAAAATGAATGAAATAGTAGGAATTATTTTCGACGAAAAAGGATAAATCATGGGTGGAACTCTAAGTTCACTTGGCCTTGGCTCTAGTGGAGCATTAAGTGCTGATACAATCGATAAACTAAAAGCTAATGATGAAAAATTTCAGATAGATCCAATCAAAAAAAAGATTGAAAATGCCAACCAAAAGACCCAAGCTTATGATCTTTTAAATTCATTATTAACTACTTTTAGTACTAGTGCTGATAAACTTGGTGGGGATCTTTTATATTTAGACAGATCAACTACCGTTACAGGTGATGGAGCAGATATTACTGCAGCTGATGGTGTTTATCCACAAAGCTTTACTATTGATGTAACAACTTTAGCTAAAAAAGAAATACAACAATCATCTACTTTTGCAACATCAACATCTACAATAGCAGATTTAGATGGAACTGTTACTATTTCTATTAATGGTAAAGACTTTGACATAGATGTAACAAGTTCAACTACTCTTGAAAGTTTTAAAAATGAGATAAATAAAGTTGCTGGAGATAGTGTAACTGCATCTATTCTTAATGTTGCAGATGGAGATTATCGTTTAGTAATAAGTTCTGATGAAACAGGAGACACACAAGATATTACATTTTCAGATAGTTCAGCTTTCATAAAACCTGGTGTAAACTTTACTGAAACAGAAGTTCAAAATGGTACAGATGCAAGCTTTAAATATAATGGAATTGATTTTACTCGTTCTTCAAACACTATAGAAGATATTACTCTAGGTGTTACAATAACCCTTAAAAAAGAGGGAGAAAGTTCAACAGCAACAGTTTCTCAAAATCTTGATGAAATTACATCTGAACTATCCCTATTTACATCATCATATAATTCTCTTGCTTCTCAACTTACAAGTACTACTACTTCAGACTTAGACAAGGGAACAATTGGAATTTTTAATGGCGAGTCAAGTGTTAGAGATTTATCTAGACAAATTAATAAACTAATTTTTTCTACAGATGCTAATGGTAATTCTTTAGTTAACTTTGGATTTGAATTAGCACAAGATGGAACATTATCTTTTAATGAAAGTAAGTTTAAAACTGCATTTCAAGCAGATCCAGATGCAGCTGAAAAACTTTTCAAATATGAAACAAACCCTAAAACAGGTGAATTAACAAATGGTATTTTTAAAAATCTAGATATTTTTCTAGAAAAAAAGACTGACGTACAAGGTTCTTTTACTCTTTTTGGATCAGGTTTAGATAAACAAATTGAAGGTTTTCAAGATGAGCAATCTCGTACTCAAAAACTTTTAGATACAAGATATGAAACTATGTTTTTTAGATTTGCGGCTTATGACAAAATCATAGGTGGATTAGAGAGACAATTTGGTGCATTACAACTACAAATTGATGCTTCAATTAACTCGAAATAGCACAAGGATATTAAAATGAATAACTCATTAGCATATAACACCTATGCTCAGAACAATATAGGAGTTGAATCTCCACAAAAATTAATAGAGATGTTATATGAAGGTATCCTTAGATTTAATATGCAAGCAAAAAGAGCTATTGCATCTGATGATATTGAAAAAAGAACTTATTGGATAAATCGTTCTACTGCTATATTTTCTGAGCTTCTTAATACTCTGTCTTTTGATGATAATAGCGATATTTCACACTATTTACATGGTTTGTATTCTCATCAACTTCAATCTTTATCTGAAGCAAATTTAGATAATGATATAGAAAAAATAAATCAAGTAAACCTTGTTGTAAAAGGTCTTTTAGAAGCATGGAGAGAGAGTACTACTGTTGGAATGGATTAATAAACTAAAAATTGCAATCATTGAAAAAAATGAAACTAACATAGAAGATATTATTTCAACTCTTCCACAATTTGACTCTTTAGAAAAAATGCAAGAAGCAGCTTATCTTATGAAGGAAGCACATGACTTTTTAACCTTAGAAAAAGATCAACTTGCAAAAAAACTAATTAAAATAAAAAAACAAAAAGAGTACCTTAATTCTACTATTCAAAATCAAACCTCATTTGACACAAGTCTTTAAACTCTTTATCATCTTTTTTTAGATAAAATCGCGACATTAAAATCCTCAAAAGAAGGTCTTTCATGAAAAAAGAAGTTAAAAAAGTTGTACTTGCATATTCTGGCGGTCTAGATACTAGTGTTATTTTAAAATGGTTACAAGATGAGTATAAATGTGAAGTTGTTACATTTACTGCTGATTTAGGTCAAGGTGAAGAGCTGGAACCTGCTCGTATAAAAGCCTTATCTATGGGAATAAAACCAGAAAATATATTTATTGATGATTTAAAAGAAGAGTTTGTAAAAGATTTTGTTTTCCCAATGTTTAGAGCAAATGCTATTTATGAAGGCGAATATCTTTTAGGTACTTCAATTGCCCGTCCTTTAATTGCAAAACGTCAAGCTGAAATTGCAAAAATTACTGGTGCAGATGGTGTAAGTCATGGTGCAACTGGAAAAGGAAATGATCAAGTACGTTTTGAAATGGGTTACTTAAGTCAAGAC
>Ga0256826_1003026_pt1 | contig 10131 bp, 7 predicted proteins | sample CV79metaG_FD_185975 | JGI IMG/M metagenome (GOLD analysis project Ga0256826, IMG submission 185975) | Hydrothermal vent microbial communities from East Pacific Rise, Pacific Ocean - CV79 | ecosystem: Environmental > Aquatic > Marine > Hydrothermal vents | place: Pacific Ocean: East Pacific Rise... | reverse complement strand
TCGTGTAACACGTTTGTTTACTTATAGTTCTTCATAGCTTGTTGGGCTTCACGGAGTTGAGTTCGCCGTTTAAGTGTTTCTCTTTTGTCATGTAATTGCTTACCTTTTGCGATAGCGATACTTACTTTTGCTAAGTTACGTTCATTAAAGTAGAGGATAAGAGGAACAATTGTAAGTCCATCTTTTTGGACTTTATCGTAAAGTTTATCCAACTCTTTTTTATGTAAAAGTAATTTTCTTGGACTTCTTGTGTCTCTTGCATAACTTTTGTTAGTGGTCTCTAAGTGAGCAATATGCGCACCCATAAGATGAAGCTCCCCTTGTATAAAACGACAGTAGGCATCACTAAGATTTGCTCTTTTTGCTCTTAATGCCTTAACTTCACTTCCAAGAAGAACAACTCCTGCCTCAAATTTTTCGAGTATTTCATAATCGTGATATGCTTTTTTATTTTTTGCTATTAGGTTTATTGCCATAGTAATATTCTTTTTTTATAAGATTATATCAAAATTCCATAAAATAAGATTTGTATGAGAAAAAAATGCTTTTATTTATGCTATAATCCTTCAAAAATTATGAAGAAACAGACAAAAGGCACGGCGTGTTAAAAAAGAAATTTATAGAGGCGATGGTAAGTGAAGATGTGGGACGTGGTGATCTCTTCTCTCGTATAAGTGATTCAAAAGAGGTTCGTGCCTATATTATTGCTAAAAGTAATGGAGTCTTTTCAGGTAGAGAATACATTGATACCTTAGCTAAAATGTATGATTTAAAATTAATATGGAATGTGCAAGATGGAACCGCTTTTACCTTAGGAGAGAAACTTCTTTATGTTGAAGGTGATTCCAAAAATATACTTTCTCTTGAACGATCTATCTTGGATATTGCACTGCATGCTTCTTCTATTGCTACGTTAACTGCCCAATATGTTAAAAAAGTAAAACGCTATAATGTAAAACTACTCGATACACGAAAAACAAGACCACTGCTTAGAGAGTTTGAAAAGTATGCTGTTCGATGTGGTGGGGGAATAAACCATCGTATGGGTTTAGATGACTGTTTAATGTTAAAAGATACGCATTTAAAAACCATTGATAATCTTTCAGCGTTTATGAAAGAAGTGCGTCAAAAAATTCCCTTTACTTCTAAAGTAGAAATAGAGTGTGAAAATATAGAAGGTGTAAAAGAGGCAATGAATGCAGGGGCAGATATTGTTATGTGTGATAATATGAGCAATGAGTCTATCGTAGAAGTAGTAATGTATAGAGATAAGAATTATCCACATATATTGTTAGAAGCAAGTGGGAATGTTACATTAGAGACCATTGAAGAGATTGCTCAAACTGGTGTGGATGCTATCTCTTCAGGTGCATTAATACATCAGGCAAATTGGATAGATTTATCAATGAAGATGGAAGCTTAAGAGGATTTTTAGTGATTGATGTGGTAGAAAAACTTATTGAAAAATATGAGAGAATAACTATTTTAACTCATCTTAATCCTGATGCTGATACGATTGGCACAGCATTGGGTATCTATGGAATTATGAAAAATAGTGGAAAACAAGTTGAAGTAGTTAATGCGGGTGTTAACTTACCTCGATATTTAGATTTTTTACCAAATTTTAATAAGATAAAAAATCATATTGATTTTGAGAATAGTTTGATTATTACGTGTGATACGGGAAGTATTGATAGGTTAGGTTTTAATCTTGGAAATAGAGAAATATTAAATATAGATCATCATACAAGTAATACATATTTTGGTGATGTCAATGTCATTGATTCTTTAGCCGTTTCTGCTTCTCAGGTTGCGTATACTCTTTTTAAAAAGAGTTATACCATTACAACTGATATCGCAACATGTTTTTATACGGCGTTGGTGTCAGATACTCAATATTTTACAACCAGTAATATTAAAAGTGAAATTTTTGAATTGGCTTCTGAAATGATGGCATATAATGTTAATATTTCTGAAGTTAATCTGAATATTAAGCAGAGACGACCTTTGTCGGCTATTCGTATATTGAGTAGTACGTTAAATACACTGGAATTAAATAACGATGGCGAATTGGTAATAATGTTTGCCAGTAAAGAGAAAATGCATGAAGCAGGTGCTGATATCATAGATATGGTTGGTATTGTTGATCATGGAATTGCGTTGGTTACCGCTAAAATTGCAATTTTATTAACTGAATTGGATACTTCAATTCGAGTTTCAATGCGAAGTAAAATGATAGATCTTTCATCATTGGCAGTTGCTTTTGGTGGAGGTGGGCATAGAAATGCTGTAGGATTTGAAGTTGAAAATATAAAGAAAGAGGAATTAATAATTATGATAAAAAAAGAGATAAAAGAAAGAGGATTATTAGATGAGAAATAGAAGAATATATGGTAAGAAAAAGTCAAGTAGTATGCCGTTTATACTGTTGGGTTTATTAATTGCAGCGAGTGCTTATATTTTTACATCGAAAGGTTTTGAACGTAATACGCCAACCATAGATGCACCAGAATTTATGTATTGGAATCGAAAAGATCCATTACGTGTTAAGATTTCTGATGAGTCAGCATTAAAATCGTATGAGGTTCGTGTTTCTGATGGAACCAATGAAGTAATTATTGCTAATGAAGTTATTTTAGAAAACATTAATGAAAAATTAGTTGAAATTGTTTACCCTAAGAAAGCCATTAAAGGTATTATGTTAGATCCTAGAGCAACTAAGTTACAAATAACTTTTAATGCAAGTGATAAGAGTAATTGGAATTTTTTTCAAGGGAATAGTATTAGTAAAAAAATCAATATTTATGTTGATTATAAACGTCCAGATATTAATGTATTAGCCAATTCGTATTCTGTAACACGTGGTGGAACGGGTTTGGTTATTTTTCAAGTTAAAGATGATGCCTTAGAAAGTTTTTATGTTGAAGCTGCGGGACATAGATTTAAAGCTCAACCTTATAAGGAAGAAGGATATTATGCGACATTAATCGCATGGCCATTTAACAAAGAGAATTTTGCAGCTAATATTGTGGCAGTTGATAAAGCTGGAAATAAACGAATATCAAATATACCATTTTATTTAATGGCAAAAAAGTATAGAACGTCATGGATACAAGCAAAAGATAAATTTATAGATGGAAAAATTTCTGATTTAATTGCAACTGAACCAAGATATTCTACCATCGATAATCGTTTAGAAAAGTTAAAAACCATCAATGAAACCATGCGATTAGAAAATGAAGATACCATTCATGAATTATCACAAAATATTTCATCTGAACTTTTAGAACATTGGAAAGTAAAGAAATTTTATCCATTAAGAAACGCTGCCAAAGTAGCTTCATTTGGAGATGAACGTCATTATTACTATGAAGAGAAAGAGCATGAAGTATCTCAATCATTTCATGTTGGTTTAGATTTAGCAAGTACCAAAATGGCAAAAGTTGTTAGTTCAAATTCTGGTAAAGTTGTTTTTTCTAGAGATAATGGAATATATGGAAATATGCCAATGATAGATCACGGTATGGGACTTTATACTATTTATGGACATTGTTCAAATATTTTGGTGAAAGAGGGAGATGAAATTGGTACAGATTTTGCCATTGCCCAAACAGGTAAGTCTGGTTTGGCATTGGGAGATCATCTTCATTTTGGTATTTTGGTACAAGGAATAGAGGTTCGTCCAGAAGAGTGGATGGATGGGAAATGGATACGTGATAACATAGATAAAGTATTTAAAGCTGCAAATAAGATTATAGACGGAAAATAAACGCTATGTCTGTTCAGCAACAACAGTTAATAAATCTTTTTATTTTATTGTTATTGGGTAGTTTTTTTTCAAATATCTATCTCTCATGGTGGGAGATGGGTATTATTTTATCGTTTACTGCTCTATTTGAATATTTCACTAGGGTTGATAAATTATCTTCATTTTATATTTCATTCTCTTCCTTAAGTACTGCCATTGGAGTTATGCTTATGATGGTGAGTACTTCTTTATATACGTATTGTATTGTTATTGCGTTAGCTTTATCTCAAAAACATTATTTACAGATAAATAAACATCATTTTTTTAATCCTTCAAATTTTGCATTGATTATGGCATTGCTTTTATTTTATGATGATGCACATATTGTTCTTGGACAACTGGGGGATGATTTTTGGTTGCTGCTGACTTTGCTACTAATGGCAATTTTAATTTTATTTCGTATCAATCGTTGGATTATTCCTCTCTCTTTTGTCTTATTTTATTTATTATTTCAATATATATTTGTGGTTAGTTTGGATCCTGTTCTTATTATGGAAGAGATTTATCATCGATTTTATGCTATCTCCTTTATCCTTTTTATTTTTTTCATGTTGACTGATCCTAAAACAACACCTAGTAAAATATCAGCTCAATTACTTTTTGCTTTTTTTATGGCATTGTCTACTGTTTTGTTAGATTATTTCTATGGATTTAGAGTTCAACACCTTTTTCTTTCACTCTTTTTCTTTTCTCTTTTTACACCGCTGGTAGAAGGGTGGCAAGAGAGGTCAAAAAATATGATACTCGTGACACTTTTACTTGCTACTCTGGTAATAGTGGTTATAATAATCATCGAGAGTAAATCCCCCTTTTATTTTACAATGGATGGCTAAAGATGACAAAAGAGATAAAAATTAGTATAAGTATATTACTATTAGGTTTGGTAGTTTTAACTTTTTATTGGTTTCAAGATGAAGAAGGAATTCACTCTTCAAGAGAGCGTAGTAAAAATATTGAAGAGCGTGTCCTTTTACCTCAGTATTCAATGAAGACTTATCGAGATATTCCTGAAGTACAATCGTACTTAAAAGATTTAAAAAGTATGATACAAAAAGGTCAAGCTGTTTTACCTTTAGATACATCAGAACTAGACAGTGATGGTATGTTGGTACAAGAGATAATTTTAAACAACAAGAAGTTTCTAAGTGATACGATACAAGATGGAATGTTACTTCACAATGATATGATGACCATACGTCCAGTTATTGTTTCAGTATTAAGTGCCAGTTTGAAAAAGACTTGTAAAAACAATCGTTGCTATCAAGTAGAAAAATATAATTTTGTTAAAAACTCCACGACGAGAGCTATTGTAAATATAGATAGTAAAGAAGTACTGGATGTTAAAAATTACCTTTCAATGCAACCAGACATATCATTACGGTTAACACACATTGCTCAAGCGATTGCATTACATGCACCAGAAGTAGCAAAAGAATTAAAAACAAAGCCTCGAATACAAGATATAAGTATGGCAAATGTTCGTGGTGCTTTACAGGGATCTCCTTGTCAAAACTCAGAGCATCTTTGTGTGGCTCCAACTTTTTCTGATCATAAAAAGAAACAAGCGCTTTGGGCAATTGTCGATTTGACTGATTTAACACTGGCTGCTGCAAAATGGGCAGGATTAGGAAAAACAACAACACCGGCATGTATCTCTGAGCGTTCTTTGCAAAATCGGCATATTATGAAAAATTTTTGTGAAAAAGATACCCAATTAGAGAAAAATGGATGGAACCTTTCTTATCGTTTAACGGGTTCTGATGGATTAGAAATTATAGATGTTTTATATAAAGGGAAAAGTGTTATACATTCTATGAAAATAGTTGATTGGCATGTTGCCTATGAAGGAAAAGGGAACGTAGATAATAGTGCTGATGTTCATATGGCAGGACGACAAGTTGAGTTTGTAAAAGGGGATAATAAAAAGTTTTTCTTTGGTTACAACGATGCAATGGGTTGTCCCATGTTTTCTACTTCTGTGGTTCTTCCTTTTAATGGACCAATGGTAAAAGAGTTAAAAGACGAGAGCAAAGAAAAAGTTGGATTCTATATTACACAAGATTTTCGAAATCCTAAATGGCCTATGGCGTGTAACTATCGTTATGAAAACCGTTTTGAGTTTTATAATGATGGTTCATTTAGAATCGTAGGAGTCAATAAGGGGCGTGGTTGTGGTGAAGAAGCTATTTATCGACCAGTAATGAGAATTGATATGGCATTTGGTAAAGAGCATTTTTATAAATATAATGGCTCATGGAATAAGTTTCTTGTGGAACAATCAGATTCTCAAAAAGAGGCTAAAGTTTATAAAGATGATAAATATTTATATAAAATTACAAATGAAAATGAAGAAAATGGTTACTATATAGAACCTAATCGTGGACAGTTTCATGATCAAAGTAGAGGTGACAATGCAAGAGTTTTTTTAACTAAATACAAAGAAGATGAGGGTGAGAATGATTTATTGACACTTGGTTCATGTTGTAATTTAGAAGAAGATGGTGTTGAGCGTTATCTCTCTAAAACTGAAAGTATAGATGGTGAAAATATTGTAATTTGGTATGTTCCTCATATTAAGAATGATGCACGGTCAGGACATGAATACTGTTGGGCAGATACAGTAATAGGTGATGATGGGAACATAGAAGTTAGGACATTCCCCTGTATTGTTGGTCCTAAATTCGTACCGATACAATAGGGATTTAATGTTTATTTATGCGAATGGTGGGCAGACACAGAGGTCGCCCCTACGGTTCAATATATTTTAAAAATTGTTAAACCTATGCAACCTGTAGGGGCGACCTCCATGTCTGCCCACTGCCTGATATACAAAAAATAAAAGGAAGAAGATGAAAAAATACTTACCCATTATAGCCTCACTACTTGTAGTAGGTGGAGTAGCATTTGTTGTAATAAGTAAAAAAAATAGTCATACTACAGAGCCTAAAATAGAAAAAAAATTTATGGTAAAAGTTTTTAATAAGCAAAAAAGCTGTGCAAGACAGCCAAAGTTTTTGACAGAACTAAACGTGACCCCGCCTATCACAATAGACCTTTCACAGCAGAGCTATAAAGGTTTGGCTTTTTTATGGGGGAAAAACTTATCAAATGTTATTCATCCAAAAGCATGGGAAACATATGAACATTTTTCTACCTATGCCTTAGATCAACAGGGAAATGCATATCTGGCACCTATGCCATTTATATCAATTAAACCAACAACCTTTAATTTACAAAAAAATATTTATAAACTTGACAGTTCCACAGGAAAACTTTCCATTTTTATGCAACTTGATGATGTCAATCCTAGTGCCAATAATCCTTATGGGATTATCTCTTTGGTGTATGATTGTAACAATAACAGTTTATGGGTTTCTGCCATAGATGAAAGTGATTACAAGAAAGAAAAAGGGGTAATTTATAATATTGATGTACAGAGTAAACGTATTTTACAAAAAATTGAAGGGGTCGATGCCTTGACTTTATCATTATTAACGAGTGATAATGGTAAATATTTATTATTTGGTTCGGCAAGAGATAATGCACTGTATGCTTATAAAATCAATAATGATCGGGTAGAAAGTATGGCGATAAAGCTTTTAGATTTACCTAATGCCAATGAACATATTCGAAAAATTAAAATAAAAGGAAAAAATTTACTTGAGTTACAAACCATTCCTTTCTCCTATACTTTAATAGCAGAAACATCAAGTTTAGAAGAGCGAAATTATTATAAAGTTGAGTGGAATGAAAATTCTACTAAATGGCTTTGGAAATAGTACTATTTATATAAAATTTATTAAAAATTTCTCGCTAATAGAAAAAGATAATTTCACCTATAACTATCTTTTTCTATAATTATACTTCATTCAAATCAACTTCATTTTATAAAAAAAAATAAAACATAATATTCATTATTTTTATATAACTTTTAATGTTATAAAAATTAGTATTTATAATTATAATTTAAGATTTAATTTATTTATTAAAGAAATACTTCCAAAAGTCATGATACCATTAATATATAATATTAATATAGGAGATTAAAATGATTTTAAGAAATAAGAATATATTTTTTAAATCCATGACTACATTAGCAGTAACAAACTCATTGTTATTTGCAAGTATCGATGGATATATGACGACATATTTTGTTAATGGAGATGGATTAGCAGGGGGGACAGCAGGTACCCATGCTACTGTAAAATATTTCCCAACACCAACAACTCAGAATGATGATTTATCGGTGGTTAAAGATCTTACTACAAATGCTCAAACAGGAGCTGTATGGGGAATGGCATATGATACTCGTAATAAAGTTATTTATGTTTCTGCGGCAGTTAAACGGCATGTTGGATTGGGAAGTCAAGGTATTGGAGGTATTTATAAAATTGATATTAATGATATTGATAATCCTTCAACCTCAGACTTTACTACGGTATCTGATGCGGGAAGTATTCCTTCAAATAGTAGTCGTGATCTTCCTGCTGATTCATTAGATGGTTCTAATCAGTACCCAAGTAGAGATCCTATTTTTGAAGAGGTAGGAACAATGGGCTTGGGTGATATAGATATTAGTTCAGATGGGACTAAACTTTATACGATGAACCTAAATACACAATCATTGATAGAGATAGATATTGCCTCAAAATCACAAACATCGTATGCTGTGGGTGATCCATTTGGAAACTGTGGTGTAGCACATGTTCGACCTTGGGCGATTAATACGCAAAATAATGAAGTTCATATTGGGGCCATATGTGATAATGATTTAAGCAAAGGTTCGGTTGTTGCTAAATTAAATGCAGATGGTAGTTTTACAGCTATTGCTCAGCAATCATTAGAAGATTCAGATCTTGATGCTCCAGGTTATAGAGATTCTGATGAAAATGTTAATGGGTATTATCCTAATCCATGGTTAACAGATGCAACAATGTCAAATTTATTTGGGGGGGATGATTATCCTTCTTACGCGCAATTATTATTAGCAGATATAGAGTTTGATAATGATAACTCTTTGATTTTAGGATTTGCAGACCGTTCTGGATTGCAAGCTGGATTTGGTAACTATTCTCCTGATACTGGTGATGATACACTTTATAATGTTATGTCAGCAGGTGATATTCAGAAGATGTGTCTTTCAGGTGGAACATACTATACAGAAGGAACAGCCCAATGTCCTTTTAGCAATGAGCCAGTAGATAGTAGAAAAAATGAATATTTTGTTGGGGATGTTTTTCGTAATTCTGACAGTGGAAAAGCACACCGTGAGATTTCACTAGGTGGTTTAGCTTATGATGCTTCAACTAATGTGGTTGGTGTAACGGTATATGACCCGGTAGATGATTCTCCAACTTATACCGCAGGTGCAGCATTTCTAAAAAATAGTGATGGTACAAAGCAAGCATCTCAACTTTTTGCTGTAGGTTCTGGAGGAAAAGACAGAAAAATCAGTATGGGTAAAGCGGGAGGTGTTGGAGATATGGAAGCTCTTGAAACTACACCGACTTATAACTTAGGAGATAAAGTATGGTTAGATACTAATGAAAATGGTATACAAGATAGTGGAGAAAATGGTGTAAACAACATTACGGTAAACCTATACTCAACGTCAGATTGTACCGGATCAATTACAAAAACAATGCAAACTGCCAATGGTGGTTCTCCTGCGGCTGATGGTTTTTATCAATTTACAAACTTGGTAGCAGGTGATTATTGTGTAGAGTTTAAAGATTTACCGGCAGATCATGTGATTACTGTTAATACAGGCGCGGATGATACAACAAACTCAGATGCTGATGCAAGTGGAAAAATAACAAATATTTCACTAAATTCAAATGATTTTGATGAAGATATGGGAATTTATTTAAAACCAACTGTAAGCATCGGATCCCTAATCTGGGAAGACCTGAACAACAACGGATTGCAAGATGCAGGCGAGAGCGGAATAGCAGATGTAACCGTGACCTTGTTAGATGGAAGTGGCGCAGCGTTAGCCGATCCAGCACCACAAACAACCGTAGCAGATGGACTCTACTATTTTGAAAAGTTAGATGAAGGAGATTACTCCGTACAAGTAACCCTCCCAAGTGGACAAGGCTATGTACCTTGTGGAACACAAACTACCGCAGATAATGATGATACAGAAAACGATTCAAATATAAAAACATCAAGTGGCGATGAGCATACCTCAGGGAAATTTACCCTTCAAGCCGATACCGAGCCAACAGAAGTAGATGGACATGCAGGAGATGATGCGGATGATACAGATGATGACAACGGAAATATGACCGTTGACTTCTGTTTCTACCGACCGGCAAGTT
>Ga0256826_1003025_pt1 | contig 10133 bp, 10 predicted proteins | sample CV79metaG_FD_185975 | JGI IMG/M metagenome (GOLD analysis project Ga0256826, IMG submission 185975) | Hydrothermal vent microbial communities from East Pacific Rise, Pacific Ocean - CV79 | ecosystem: Environmental > Aquatic > Marine > Hydrothermal vents | place: Pacific Ocean: East Pacific Rise... | reverse complement strand
TGGAACTACAGATGAGAACATCTCGTTCACTTTCAGGTGGTGCATTTATTCATTGGTTCTATGGTGGACTCAATACACAGATAGAGCATCATTTGTTTCCAAAAGCACCTCGTTTTAATCTTCTTAAAGTACAAGAGATGACAAAAGAGCATGCTAAACGCTACAATATAAAGTATTTTGAGACAACACCTATCCAAGCATATGTTCAGATAAATGATGTCCTAAAAGAGTACTAAGCTACACTATATACCACTTTTTATCTAGCAGTTATAGATATATAAACTGCTAGATAGTTCCTCCTTCAAACACTTCTCTCTTACATCTTTACACAATTAATTTACTCTGTATCTAATCGAATGCAACTATGTATTATATATGTGGGGATGTTTTAAGAAGAGTAGAATGAAAGAAAGAGGTAGTAATGCTAGATAGAAAAGAAGAGATAGAGAAGAGACGAAGGGTTTTTATACCCCGTCTACTTTAAGAAGTTGTGTCTCACCAACCATAAGGTCAACAGTCATATTTATACGTTTAAATACACTCTCTTGTCTATACTCGATGTTATGTTTTCTACATATCTCTTTTACAAGTGGCTGCATAGTTTGGTAGTAGCTTAATGGCATATTTGGAAATAGGTGATGTTCTACTTGGTAGTTTAAAAAACCATGTAAGAAATCTATCCAGTCTGAACCAGTGTTATAGTTTACACTACCCATAATCTGTCTTAGGTAAAATTCACCTTGAGATTTATGTGGTTGTGAAAATTGGTAAATATCTCCAGCAGAGTGGTTTGGTACAATCACTAAAAATGAGTGAAGATTAGCATATGCTTCAGCTATAAGAAGAATGATAAATGCTGTAAAAACGGCACTTGTTCCAAGAGGTAAAAAGAGTAAAGGCATAGCAACAAACTTTACTAAGCCATATGGTAAGTAGTATTCTTTCCATAGTTTAGCACCATTTTCTGTAAAAGGTGACATTTCGTAGTCTGTAATCTCAGGCTCTTTTCTTTTTCTTCTCTCTTTGTTAGCTAGAATTCTTAATGTATTTGGTGCATAGTAAGAGAACTTCCAAGTAGCAGCAAATATATATACAAAAAGGCGTCTTAACCACATAGGTGTTTTAGACTGAATAAGCCATTGCATATTTCTCTCAACATTATCAGGATCATCAGCTTCACCTAGATGATAATGGTGCATAATATTATGTTCATACTCCCAAGCTTCAGGTTTAATCCAATCTAACCAATCTAGGTATCTTCTGTTCCCTCTTGCATAACCAGATTTTTTAAATTCTAAAGGAATATTTGGTATTTTGTCATATCCACCATGCATAATAGGGTGTGCAACATTTGCCCAGTGACCAACATTACCAACACCTACTAAAATACCTGAAAGTATCGCTAAAAACCAAAAACCTACACCATCTAAACCTGTTGAAAGTTCCAATGAAGTTACAACAAACATCATAAAGAAACCAGAGTATGAAAATGCTCTTGACCAGTTTTGCATTTTTCTTACATGTAAGTAATCTTTATAAACAGGTTTACCAATAGTTTTTTTAATATCTTCAATATCTTTTTGAAGTTGTTCCTGATCTATTTCATCGTATTTTGCATATACATGGTCGTCTGGTAATTTTTCAAAATCTTTTGAGTAGATAGGTGTATCTTCTTGCGGTTTTTCATTTGCAAGTTTCTCTTGTTCAGCCCAAATGCGTTCTTGAGCAGCTATCTCTTCAGCTTCTTCAGTAGAAACTATAGCTTCTCGAGCTTCTCTAACGGCATTGATATCATCAATCGATTGTTGTGCTTCTTTTTCTGTTTTTGACAAAATATATCCCTTATGCTTATATTTATTATTATCATTATATGTAAATATACTTAAACACACTTTTAAAGCTTAAATATTTGAGTTAATTTTATAAGTCGAGAAACCATTAATAAATAATAAACACCATTTTAGATAAAATACAGATAACTAACTAATATAAATCGGAGATTTTATGGACGCTGCCAAATATATTTGGATGAATGGAAAATTTGTAAACTGGGATGATGCAAAGATACATGTACTCTCACACACACTTCACTATGGAAATGGTGTTATTGAAGGAACTAAAGCATATAAAACTGCTAAAGGTTATGCGATTTTTCGTCTGAATGAACATACTGCAAGACTTAAAGAATCTGCTAAAATGACTCTTATAGATATACCTTATTCTGTTGAAGAGATGAATCAAGCACAGATAGATTTAGTACGTAAAAATGAGTTCACTGGTGACAATGTTTACATTCGCCCTTTTGCATTTTTAGGTTACGGTGTTATGGGCGTTTACCACAAAGATGCACCAGTTGAAACTGTAATGTCTGCTTGGGAATGGGGTGCTTACCTTGGTGAAGATGGTCTTAAAAATGGAATAAAACTTAAAATTGCTTCTATGACTCGTCCAGCGAATACTTCAAATATGGGTAAAGCAAAGGCATCAGCTAATTATCTCAACTCTCAAATGGCTAAGTTTGAAGCTATTGACTGTGGTTATGATGAAGCACTTCTTTTAGATGACCAAGGTTATGTGGCAGAAGCTAGTGGAGCATGTTTTTTCATGGTAAAAAATGGAGAGTTACTTACTCCTCCAAATGACAATTCTCTCGCATCTATTACTCAAAAAATGGTAATTGAACTTGCAGAAGATATGGGAATAAAAGTAACACGTCGTCGTATTACTCGTGAAGAAGTTTATGTGGCAGATGAAGCATTTTTAACAGGAACAGCAGCTGAAATTACTCCTGTTGCTCTTGTTGATGCAAGAGAGATAGGTTGTGGCTCTCGTGGTGAGATAACTGAAAAAATTCAGTCTACTTACTTCGACATTGTATTTGGTAGAAATGCTAAGTATGAACACTACTTAACTTACATAGATTAAACACACAAATAGTAAACTAAACTTGAGTCGTTTTTACGACACAAGTTACAAAACAAATTTAAGGAAATATTGCTTATGGCATCAGATATGAATGATTATTTTAACAAAAAGAAAAGTGAAGGTGGACAGAAAAAGTCTACTGGAAATTCAGGTGGTAACAGTGGAGGTCCAAAAGGCCCACAAATGCCAAATATAGATTTTAATATGGGTGGAAAATCGGGTATAGTTTATTTTCTAATAGCAGTTGTAGTAATGCTTGTTTTAGCAAAACCTTTTACAATTATAGAAGAGGGACAACGTGGTATTTTAAGTACAAATGGTAAGTATGAAACTCAAACTCTTCTTCCTGGACTTCACTTTATTGTACCTATGATTCAAAAAGTTTATGTTGTTGATACTAAAGTTCGTATTATAAACTATGCTCACCGTATAGAAGCAAGCTCAAATACATCTGGAATTGTTAGTAAACCAGCTGTAACTGTACTTGATAAACGTTCTCTTCCTGTTGGAATAGAGCTTACTGTTCAGTATAGACTAAACTCTCAGTTTGCAGCACAAACTATCTCTAACTGGGGATTTTCTTGGGAAGATAAAATCATAAATCCAGTTGTTCGTGATGTAGTTAGAAATGTGATTGGAAAGTATGATGCAGAGGCATTAACTCAAATGAGAAATGACTTAGGAGCAGAGATAGAAGCTGGAATCCGTGAGAGTGTAAACAACCTTAAAAATGCTCCTGCTATTTTACAGTCAGTACAGTTAAGAGATATCGTTTTACCTACAAAAGTAAAAGAGCAGATAGAAGCTGTACAAATAGCTAAACAAGCTGTTCAAAAAGCAGAGCAAGATGTTCAACGTGTTAAACAAGAAGCACTTAAACGTGCAGCAGAAGCACAAGGTGTGGCACAACAAGCTCGTATTGAAGCTAAGGGTAAGGCAGATGCTGTAACGATTGAAGCAGATGCAAAAGCAAAAGCAAATATTTTAATAAGTAAATCATTAACTCCTAGACTTCTTCAACTAGAGCAGATGAAAGTTCAAGGTAAGTTTAATGATGCTCTTCGTGTGAACAGAGATGCTAAAATTTTCTTAACTCCTGGTGGTTCAACACCAAATATCTGGGTTGATACAAAAGATATTAGACAAAGAACTACGGCAAGATAATGATACAAAAAGCATTAAATAGAGTTGATTGGGAGAAGTCTGAACTTCTTCCTGTTATTGTTCAAGATGTAGCCAATAATGAAGTTCTCATGATGGCATATATGAATAAAGAAGCTCTAGAACTTTCACTTAAAACAAAGGTTGCACACTATTTTTCACGTTCAAAGCAGCGTATTTGGAAAAAAGGTGAGAGTAGTGGTCACACACAAGCTATAGCTTCTTTTTCTCTTGATTGTGATAATGACACTCTTCTTATAAAAGTAACACAAGAGGGAGTGGCTTGTCATACAGGTCGTCGTTCTTGTTTTTTTACAGAGCTAGAATCAGGTGAGAGTAATTCTGAAGTAGAAGTAGATACTACATCAGCCTATGGAGTTATAGATACACTATACCATACTATACAAGAACGAAAAAATGCAGACCCTAAAACTTCTTGGACAGCAAAACTTTTAAGTAAAGGTGATAATACTATTCTTAAAAAAGTTGTTGAAGAAGCAGGGGAATACTGTTTTGCACATAAAGATAATGATGAATCAGAAATGGTTTATGAAGCAGCTGATCTAACATACCATATGCTGGTAGCACTTGCTAGTAAAAATATATCTCCTGATAGAATCAAGCAAGAGTTAGCTCGTAGATTTGATATGAGTGGTATTGCTGAAAAAAACGCTAGAAAAGATTAGTAGATAAATATGAAACACAAAATTTCACTATTTATAGAGGGTTTAATCACTTATGATTACATCCTTTTTGGTGCATCTTTTGTTCTTTTTATCATTTTTATCATTCTTGGAATACTACTAAGAAAAAAAATTGTATTAGCTTTTATTTCAATCCTTCTTGCTTTTTCTGTTTTACTTATAGCTCCAACTGTTGGTTATATAAAAATGCATGAACTAATTTTTAAAAACTCCCTCACTCTTGTAAGTCAAAAGAAATTAGAGTTTACCAAAGCTGTAGTAGTTAAAGGTAAGTTAAAAAATGAATCAAAGAAATTTTTTAAAGAGTGTAAAATTACTGCAAGTGCTTATAAAGTTACAAAAAATAAGTACAAAAATTATCTTAAAAAACTAAAACCATTTCAAAATATGTCGATTATTGTAAAAGATATAGATATATCTCAAAGTAAAGAGTTTAAAATAATAATAGAACCTTTTACTTACTCATATGAGTATAATATTTCACTTGGAGCAGATTGCAAATGACACTTTTAAACTATTGGCACTTTATAACTTTTGCTATTTTCTTTTTAATGTTTGTATCAGGTGTGCTTGCTGCATTAAAGCAAACTGACACTAAAATTAAAATGGGTATGCTTCTATCAACAACAATCCTTACAACTCTTTTAGCAGGTTTTTCTATAGTAGTTGTAGATAAATATACTAAGGTAGTAAAAGTTTACAAGGTGAAAAATAAGCGTTTACTTAGTACTGAACAAATCATTTATACTGGTATAGTTAAAAATGAAGGAAATCACAAAATAGGAAAAGTAACATTTGAGATTAAGCTTGTAAATAAAGGTCATGCAACAGGAAATGTAAAGGGTGGAAATTTTTATAAAAGTAGTGGATTTTTTGATTTCTTTTCAGGTGGGTTAAATGTAAAACATAAAGCACAGTCTATCACAAAAGAGTTTGTAGTAGCTACAAACCTTAAGCCTGGGGCTGCAAAATCATTTAGAGTTTACTTTAGATATCCACCATATTTTAGAAGTACTTCACAGTTTACTAAGGTTTGGGGACATTAAAGTTTAGTATTTCAGACCTATTTTTTTAAGAGCATTGTTGATGTTTTTTATCTGAATATTTTTATTTTTACACCAAGTTGGTGCTAAAAGTGAATCATCATCTATTCCTGCTGTTACACGTTGAACATGAACATGCTGAGGTTTCATCTCTATAGCTTTTATAAGTACATCAAGATACTCCTCTTCACTAATAGGAGTAAACTCTCCACGATTAAATTCATTTGCTAAAGCAGTTCTTTTTACAACATATAGTGGATGATATTTGACAGAATCAATACCCCACTCATAAGCTTGTTTTGCTGTTTCAAGCATCATCTCTTGAGTCTCATCTGGTAAACCAAAGATAAGGTGACCACAAACATGTAAACCAGCTTCTTTACTCTTTATAATCCACTCTTTAACATTGTTACTATCATGACCACGATTGATTCGTTCTAGTGTTTCATCATAAACAGACTGAATACCAAACTCAATCCATATCTCTTTGTCTCTGTTTAGTTGACTTAAGTAATCTAGCGTTTCATCTGTAATACTATCGGAACGAGTACCTATGCTAAGACCAACTACATTATCAAAAGAGAGTGCTTTATCAAAAAGTGCTTTAAGTGTTTCAAAAGGAGCATAAGTATTAGTGAAGGACTGAAAATAGACAAGAAATTTTTCTGCACCATATTGAGTGGCTTGGCGAGAAGAGATAGCATCAAACTGTAACTCTAACTGTTTGAGCTGTTTTTCTAAAAAGGGATTTTCTGTTGAGTCAAGATTTAGATGAAAGCCTTTTAACTCTTTTGTTTCATCAGTTGAAGCAGAAAAAGAGTCATTTTCACAAAAAGTACAACCACCTTTAGCAACTGTACCATCTATGTTTGGGCAAGTAAAGCCAGAGATATTAATACCTACTTTATAAACTTTACAAGCAAACTTCTCTTTAAGGTAGCCACCATATGTATATATCTGTTTCATTAAATTATATGTCTAATTAAACTATATATTTGCCGGTAAAACAAGCAGTACAGTAGTTGTCATTATCTTCTGCATTTACACTTCTAAGGAGTGCTGCTTCATCTAGGTATGCTAAAGAATCTGCTTCAATATAGTCACAAATCTCTTGAGTAGACATATTTGCAGCGATAAGTTTATCTTTACTTGGAGTGTCAACACCATAAAAACATGGATCAGTTGTTGGTGGTGAAGAGACACGCATATGAACTTCAGCTGCTCCTGCCTCTTTTAGCATTCTAATGATACGACGAGAAGTTGTACCACGAACAATAGAGTCATCAACAACTATAACGCGTTTTCCTTTTATGATGTCAGTCATAGGAGAGAGTTTCATTTTAACTTTTAAATCACGCATCTCTTGTGTTGGTTCAATAAAAGTACGACCAATGTAGTGATTTCTCATAATACCCATTTCATAAGGTATACCACTCTCTTGAGCATAACCTATAGCAGATGGAACACCACCATCAGGAACTGGTATAACCATATCTGCTTCGATAGGATTTATTTTAGCGAGTTCTTTACCCATGCGTTTTCTAGTTTCATAAACTGACTGACCAAATACGTTTGAGTCAGGACGAGCGAAATAAACATACTCAAAGATACAGTGTTTTGGAGTTGGTTCAAAAACTTTAATACTTTGAGGTGCTTTATCTTTCTCAAATATAAGAAGTTCTCCTGGTTCTACATCACGAATAAACTCAGCGTTTACAAGGTCAAAAGCACAAGTTTCACTTGCAACTATGTAGCCACCATTTGGTAATCGACCAAGACTTAGAGGACGAAAACCATGACGATCTCTCATAGCAAACATTTTAGTTCTACTTAAAAATACGAGTGAAAATGCACCTTCAATTCTCTGAACAGCATCAATGATTCTATCAAGAAGTTTCTCTTTAGAGCTTTTTGCAATAAGGTGAATAAGATTTTCAGTATCCATAAATGTTTGAAAAATTGCACCTTTTTTAATAAGTGCATTTCTAACTTCATCAGCATTTGTAAGGTTACCATTGTGGACAATAGCCATTTCGCCTAAGTCATAACGAGCAAATACTGGTTGTGCATCAAGGATAGAGTCATCACCAGCAGTTGAGTAACGTGTATGTCCTACAGCAGATGTCCCACTTAATGTAGCAAGTTTTTCTTCATTAAAAACTCTCATAACAAGACCACGATCTTTAATAGTATGAAGTTTTTTTCCATCGGCTGAACTAATACCAGCAGCTTCTTGACCACGATGTTGTAAAGAGTGTAGAGAGAAATAAGCTAGTTTTGAAGCTTCTTCAGACCCAAAAATCCCAACAACAGCACACTTTTCGTTTATATCTTCGCGCAAATGACAATCCTTAAATATAAGTAGGTATTTATTTATGCAATTATACTCAAAATATCTATAAATAAAATGAAGTGGATTAAAATTAGTCTATATCTTTAATATTCAAAGTGGAACTTAAATTGCTAGAGTCTATAAAACTATCCCAAAAAAGGTAGGATACATGGATATTGTATTACGTAATAATCTCATTCTTATCACGACAGGATTTGAAACTTTAAATACAAACTGGATGAAAGATTTTTTAAATCACCATGCACGTGGTATGCTTTTTTTACCCAAGGCTGTTTTAGTCTTTCGCAATGAAACGCTTAAAGAAGTGAGAGAAGAGTTCTTATCAGAACTATCTCAGCATCATGCTAAAACACATGATTTCAACCATGAGTTCTTTTTAAGAAGTATGTTGAAATTTGGTACACAACCTATAAAAATAGAACTTCATAAGCTTCAAGAAGCAGAAGTTGTTAAGGTAAATCTATATGCATATGACAAAGATACAGTTTTAATATCTCTTAGTAGTGCAAATTCATGGGTTATAAACTATCTTCGTTCTCAGTTAGAAGTTTATATAGAACGTGGAACAGATATGTCTTTAGTTGTGGATGTAAGTGATTTTAAGGCAAAGTCGAGGCTTGAGAGAGCACTTAATAAACGCCATATATTGCATTATCAGATTCAATATACATATGATAATCATTTCATGTCTAAACTCTATAGTGATTTTGCAAACTTTAGTTTTGGAGATTTATGTAAAAATGAAACAGAAGAAAATACTCATTTTTATACAGTTCTTGAGTGCCCTATAGGTGCTAGTCAAGATGCTCTTAAACGCTCATATAAAAAGTTAACTAAAGTATATCATCCAGATAAAATCATACATGAAGCACCACATATGGTTGAACACTATACTCAAAAATTTCAACTTCTTCAAGAAGCTTACTCTGCTTTACGGGTTGTTAGTTAATAAAATTTTCTACAAACTCACCTTTTGAAGTGCTTTTTACAAGTGCTTCAAAATCTTCACTACTGTAAAGTGCTAGTTCTATAGAACTCATTTGTTGTAACTCTTTAGAAAAACCTCGTTTTGAAAAAAATATAATTTGATTAGGTGTTATCTCTAGTTTTTCGCATTTTTCTTTAAGTTTATGTAGTTCTTTTTTATTGACTTTATGATTTTTCCATTTACACTCACCGACATATATTTTTTCATCATCAGTTATTGTGAGTATGTCAATCTCAATATTTGCATCCCAATAACTCCCTGAGCTAACTATTTGAGTCTCTCGAAGATTATAGTTTAAAAGAACTTCGCTAAGCTCTTCAAAAACTAAACTAGTATAGCTATTTATATGTTCATCTATATTTTTAAAAAGTTGACTAAAATCCCCTTCTTTTATATTTTTTGTTTGTGGAGCTATAAAGTAAAACCAAAATCTAACAAAAGGGTGAGTAAAGAGAACTTTATGAGATATTCTATGTCTAGCATCTCGGCGTTTGAGTTTTTCATTTGGATTTTTGTTACGAGGATGTTGCTCTCTTGAGTACTCCATCTGTACTAGACCTGCTTCTTGTAAAAAGTTTAAAGCAGCACCACCATTACCATTATTTAATCCAGCTCTTTTAAACGCTGAAAAGATACGTCTATCACCAACAGCTAAAGCTTGTAATAGTCGTTTATTGAGAGGGTCGTTTTGTGTAAGTTCTTCAAACTTTGCATTTAAAACATCATAGTTATCAAGAATAAGTTTTTGGATAAGAAAAGGTATGGAGATGGATGTGTCGACATCCCAACCTAGACCACCAAAAACAGAAAAATAAGAGATTTGAATCTCCATATCATCTGGATAGTTACGAAAATAAAAAGAGCGAAACTGCTCGAGAAGTTTTAAGTTTGTCATGACTTAATTGTAACATATATTTATGCAACATCATGTACTAAATATTTACCCTTATGTGTTTGTG
>Ga0256826_1003024_pt1 | contig 10133 bp, 9 predicted proteins | sample CV79metaG_FD_185975 | JGI IMG/M metagenome (GOLD analysis project Ga0256826, IMG submission 185975) | Hydrothermal vent microbial communities from East Pacific Rise, Pacific Ocean - CV79 | ecosystem: Environmental > Aquatic > Marine > Hydrothermal vents | place: Pacific Ocean: East Pacific Rise... | reverse complement strand
GCAAAAAGTGAGGTGTGTCTTATGAAAAAAGCAGTTGTTACAGGGGCGAGTTCAGGAATAGGTAAAGCTATAACACTCAAGCTTTTAGAGCTAGGTTACAGTGTAGTTGGTGTGAGCCGTTTTGTAAGTACAGAGAGTTTTCAAAATGAAAACTTCAAAGCTCTTAAGTGTGACCTTTCTAATGAAAAAGAGACACTAAAACTCTGTGAGACACTCAAAAAAGAGGAGTTCTCTCTTCTGGTAAACGCAGCAGGATTTGGAAGATTTGAACCACATGAAGAGTTAAGTCCTAAAACTATTACAGAGATGACCTTCCTTAACCTCACAGCTCCTATGCTCCTTACAAATGTAATGCTAAGAACTCTCAAAAAAAATGATGGGTACCTCATCAACATAAATTCTATAGAAGCACTTCGAGCGAGTAAATTTGCTGGTGTCTACTCCGCTACAAAAGCAGGACTAAAAGCCTTTGGAGATGCTCTCTTTGAAGAGACACGAAAAAGTAGACTCTCTATCACAAATATCAACCCAGATATGACAGAATCAGGCTTTTATGACAACCTGCGTTTTGATGTAAGTTCTCAAGAAGACGAGAAACTATTTGCTGAAGATATAGCAGATGCAGTAGAGCATATACTTACCATGAGAAAAGGTGCTGTAGTCAGTGAGTACACGATAAGAAGTTTAAAATTTGGAATAAGTAAGAAGAAGTAACCTAAGAGGTAATATCTAAACTACCTGTTAATGGTGCTTGTGTTGATTTCATAAAGTCTATATTTTTTTTCATCTGAATCATTGAAGATTTTGTCTCATCTCGTAGCGATTCAACTAAAGTTGTTGCGGCTTTAATAAGATGAATTGCTTCATCTATTTCTTGAGAATTTTCTAACTCTGGAACTGACTCCATAAGAGTCATTAATTTATCTATATTTGTTTCAATCAGAGCGATTTTAAACTCTTTAAGCCACATTAGTACTTTCTCTCCAAGCTTCTAAAAGAACTTTAAAAACATTACTACACTCATCTAATTTTTCTATACGATTTTCATATCCAGCATCTGTTATAAGCTGAATCTGATAATTGTATAACCCTTCTAGATATGCGGAAACTGTTCCACTTTGTTTCATATCTAATGTTGCAATTAGTTCAGTAATAATAGCAATTGAACGATTCATCCAATAAACTCTTTTTTCAACATTTTTATCTTTAATTGCTTTCTTTGCCTGAGCGTTAAAACGAAGTATACCTTCATATAACATCTCAACTAATTTAGCAGGAGACTCTATACCTACATTATTTTGAGCATAAATATTATGTGCATTATTACCATACATTTGAAATCCTTTTCCTGTATCTTCATTCTTTTCTTTCATACTTAATACATCGGCAAGAAAGATTATTTTTTAACTATTTACTAGTTAAACCTACCTAATTATTATTTGCATTTGCTAACTGTGTAAATATATCTGATGCTGAATTAAATCTATTGATAAGAGTATTGTAAGCTGTATACTTTTTCTTTAAAATCTCATACTTTGAATTTAATCGTTCAGTCTCTTTTGTCTTTCTATCTTCATAATTAGTAATATTTTCACTAATATTTGTTTTTACTTGATCAAGGTCTCCATTTGTTTTTGTAAAAGAGTTAACCGTAGTGTAAAAAGAGCTAAATGCCCCTGTTAAAGTAGTTACTGTTCCTGTTGAGTCTGTATAATCCCCGCCAGAAAAGAATGCTTTTACATTAGTTGGACTTGCATCTAGTTGTTCATTGAGTACTGTTTTATCTACACTCATTACACCATCTCTATCAATATCAAAACCATAATCTAGTAAGTTTCCTCCAGCATTAGAAACACTCCCTAACATATTTTGAATAGTACTTTTCATAGATTTTACTATACTATCTCCGGAGAAGATACCACGTACACTACTCTCTGTACTTGATTTTGTCTGTTTAGAAATTTCATCCATTACCGCATTGTATTGTGCAACAAAACTATCTACTCGTGATTCAAGATCAGATCTGTCTTGTGCAACACTCACAGAAGAGCTACCTACTTCGTTTAACGATAATGAATAACCTGATATTAAATCAGTTACAGTATTAGTACTTCTTGTGATTGCTTGACCGTTATACTCAAAAGTAGCATCTAAACCTGTCTGAATTGTTGACATACCAGTTGTAAGATTTGTACCGCCAGCAGTTGTGCCTCCATCATCAGAGAGAAGACCACTTGTATCGGAAATAGAAATATTCTGACTTGAACCTTCATTAGCTGCATTTAAAAAAAGTCTGAAATCACCTGTTGCAAGTTGCACAACACTGGCACTCACATCTTGTCCTGCTACTGCGTTAATACTATTTTTTAAATCTTTTAAAGTTGTTGTTGCATCATAATTAATCGTATAACTTGTTGTCCCTATAGTTAAATCAAGTGTACCTGTACCTGTAGCGATAAGTGTAGTATCAGCAGTAAAAGATGCAGATTCATCTATCTCTTTTCGTGCTAACTGTGTTACATTGAGTGTGAAATCTTGTACATCACTCCCTTCTGCTGCAGTTATACTAACAGATGATCCTGTAACAGTTGTACTTCTTGCATCAAAAAGAGTTGTACTTTGCAGTTCATTTGCAGCATCTTTAAAATTTACCATTGCCGCATCTAAAATTTCGAGTGCATCACTTTTATCATTTTCATTCGCTAAATTTAAAGTAATAGGAGTAATTCTTTGTGCTTCATCTGCTTTTCGTAATTGATCTAAAACATCCTGTGTTAAGATTCCAGACCCCACACCAAGTGAAGATATACCCATAACAAATCCTTTTGTAAATAATCTTTCATTATTATAATATTTATTAAGTTTAATATCGACACTTTTTATAAAATACTTAATAGCATATAGAGTATGTTTAGATGGCACTCTTTTTGCTTAGAGTCTCTTAAATACATAGTTTTAGTAGGATTTTAGATGCTCAATGGAAAAAATATCCTTATCACTGGTGGTACTGGGAGTTTTGGGAAACAGTTTGTTAGAACAATACTTAAAGAGTATAAACCAAACAAGATAATTATCTACTCTCGTGATGAACTTAAACAGTTTGAGATGGCACAAAAATTTAATGATAAGTGCATGCGTTACTTCATTGGCGATGTTAGAGACCTTCCTCGCCTACAAAAAGCTATGAACGGTGTTGATTATGTTGTCCACGCAGCAGCACTTAAGCATGTCCCAATTGCAGAATATAACCCTATGGAGTGTATTAAAACTAATGTTATGGGAGCTCAAAATGTCATAGATGCTTGTATAGACAATAGTGTAAAATATACCATTGCTCTCTCAACTGATAAAGCCGCTTCCCCTGCTAATCTTTATGGTGCATCAAAACTTGTCTCTGATAAACTTTTCGTAGCAGCAAACAATCTTAGAGGAGAACATAACATAAAATTCTCTGTTGTTCGTTATGGTAATGTCTTGGGCTCACGTGGTTCCGTTATTCCATTCTTTAAAAACCTCATTGCAGAGGGGGTCTCAGCACTTCCTATTACAGAACCTCATATGACACGCTTTTGGATTACACTTCAAGAGGGTGTAAATTTTGTGCTTACAAACTTCAAGCGTATGCAAGGAGGAGAGATTTTTGTTCCTAAAATCCCTTCTATGAAAATGACAGAGATGGCAAGAGCTATAGCTCCTCACTTAGAACAAGAAATTATAGGTATTCGTCCTGGTGAAAAACTCCATGAAGTAATGTGTCCGATTGATGATTCCCACTTAACACTAGAGTTTAATGACCATTTTGTTATAAAACCAAGCATTACATTTTCTGCACCTATAGATTACACAAAGAACAACCTTAATGAGTCAGGAGAGAGTGTAGCTCAAGGGTTTGAGTATAACTCAAGAGATAATACTATTTGGCTTTCAGATAAAGAACTCCTTGAAAAACTAGAAGTAACAAAACAAGAAGAGTCTTAATTGCTTAGTTACTCAACACAACTCATAGATGATGCAGATATAGCAGAAGTTGTAAGAGTTCTAAAAAGCAACTTTCTAGCTCAAGGCCCCGAAGTAGCAGAGTTTGAAAAAAACTTGTCTGAGTACACTGGAGTAAAATATGCAGTTACTTTTAATTCTGCCACATCTGCTCTTCAAGCCGTATACAGTGTAGTAGGTATTGAAGAAAGCGATGAAATCATCACTACTCCCATAAGTTTTGTTGCAACTTCAAATATGTTTGTAACCCTTGGAGCAAAACCTATCTGGTGTGATGTAAAACTTGATGGTAACATTGATGAAAACAAAATAGAAAAACTCATTACCCCTAAAACAAAAGCAATAGTTGTTGTTGACTTTGCAGGAAAACCCACTGCATTTGAAAAACTTCAAACCCTTGCTAAAGAGCACAACCTTCTCCTTATAGATGATGCCTCTCATGCACTTGGATCTTCACTAGAGGGACAAAAGATAGGGAGCTTTGCTGATATGACTATTTTTAGTTTTCATGCTATAAAGCCTATTACAACAAGTGAAGGTGGGGCTGTACTTACTGATAATGAAGAGTATGCTAAAGCACTTCGTCTCTTTCGCTCACATGGTATGGTAAAAAAAGAGTTCTACAACTCCGATATGCTAAGTATGGGATATAACTTACGTATGACAGAAGTAGCCGCTGCTCTTGGCTCTTCACAACTTAAAAAACTAGACTCTTTTGTTGCTAAACGCAATGAAATATCAGACTATTTCGATAAAAGATTTCAAGATGAAAAACTCTTTCTCACACAAAAACTAGAACAAAACATAGTGAGCTCAAGACATCTCTATCCTATTATTTTAAACCCCCAACTACATTGCCTCAAAGAGGCTATATTTCAAGAGCTTCAAGAGAGAGGGCTTGGTGTTCAAGTCCACTACAAGCCCATTTATCAAAACTCTTTTTACAAAGAAAAGTTTGGCTCTTTTAGCTTACCCGTAGCCAACAATTTTTACAATTCAGAAATCTCTATTCCCTGTAATCAGACCATGAGTATGCAAGATGCAAAATATGTAGCAGATACTTTTTTAGATGTTATTCATAAATATTCTCATAGAGGATGTAGTTTCTAATGAAAAATGCTATAGCTATCATTCCCGCTCGAGGTGGAAGCAAGCGGATACCTCGTAAAAACATCAAACTTTTCCAAGGAAAACCTCTCATTGCTTACTCCATACAGACAGCCCTAACTTCCAAACTTTTCAACCGGGTTATAGTCTCAACAGATGATGCAGAGATAGCAAAAATAGCACAAGAGTATGGAGCTGAAGTACCTTTTATGCGATCAAACAAACTTGCAGATGACTTTAGCTCAAGTGGAGACGTTGTAGCTGATGCTATAAAAAAACTCCAAGAGATGGGAGAGAAGCTTGAGTATGTTTGTACTCTTTATGCAACTGCCCCATTTATTCAAGAAAAGTATCTCAAAGAGGGACTCTCTAAGTTACAAAACTCTGATGCACGTATGGCATTTAGTGTCACATCTATGCCCTTTCCTATTCAAAGAACTTTTAAAATCACCCCCAATGAGAGATGTCAAATGTTTACACCCCATAACTTTTTGTCACGCTCGCAGGATTTAGAAGAGGCTTACCAAGATGCAGGGCAGTTTTACTGGGAAAAAGTACAACAAGAGGTAAAAGACATAACTTTTGGGAGTGAATCTATTCCTATAGTTTTACCACGTTACTTAGTTCAAGATATTGATACTCCAGAGGATTGGGAGATAGCTGAAATACTTTACGAAGTTTTAGAAAAAAAGGCTCTCGTATGACTATACTTTTTCGAGCTGACTCCTCTTCACTTATAGGTACAGGACACATTATGCGAGATCTTGTTCTTGCAAAAAAATATGTAAAAAAAGGTCATAAGGTTGTTTTTGCATCAAGAGATCTTAGTGGTAATATTAACCATAAAATACAAGAAGCAGGATACGAGCTAGTCACTCTTACCTCCAAATCAAAAAAAGAGCTTCTTAGACTTATAAAAAAGATGAATATTCAGCTCTTAGTTATAGACCATTATAAAATAGACTATAAAAAAGAGACCTATATAAAAAATGAGAGTAATGTAAAGATACTGAGTTTTGATGATACATATGAAAGACATAACTGTGACATACTCCTTAACCATAATATAGGTGCAGACAAAGAAAGGTATAAAAAGCTAGTACCTCAACATTGTAAAGTTCGCTGTGCTAGTAAATATACTCTCCTAAGAGATGAGTTTTACAAAGAGAAGAAAAAAAACTATAAAAAAGACAAAAATATATACAAAATACTTCTTGCCATGGGAGGATCTGACAGCAGAGCACTTAACATTCAAATTTTAAAAACTCTACAAAAATTCTCAAATATAGAAGTTACTGTTGTGACGACAAGAGCAAATAGAGAGCTTGAGAAACTTCAAGACTTTACAAAAAGCAGAGAGTGGATAAGACTCGAAATAGATACAAAAAAAATAGCAAAGCTTATGAAAAAAAGCGACTTAGCCATTATAACCCCAAGTGTAACTCTCAATGAAGTCATCTTTATGCAACTCCCCTTTATCGCTATACAGACAGAAAAAAATCAACAAGAGTTAGCCTCTTATCTACAAAAAAACAACTACCTTGTAATGCACAAGTATCAAACTACATTACTGCAGAAGTACTTAACTATGCTCTTTACACTCAAAGAGACAAAACTCACTAACTTTACAAAACTATCAAAAAAACAGTCCCTAAAAGTACTTAAATGGCGAAACACTGAGCAAGTGTCTCAATGGATGCATTATAAAAAGCCTATAACAAAAGAAGAACATCTTACATTTGTAGACTCCCTTAAAAGCGCTCAAAAGAGACACTACTTTCTTCTCTCTCATCTAAAAGAAGATCTAGGGGTTATAGACTTTACACAGGTAACAAATCAAAGTGCTCAAATAGGTCTCTACACAAATCCAAAGCTTCGAGGCAAAGGGAAAATACTCATGTATAACATCATCAAGTATGGATTTAAAGTACTTAAACTAAAAATACTAAAAGCTGAAGTTTATGCAGAAAACTCTAAGGCTATAAAGCTGTATAAAATGTTTAATTTTCAAACTATTCAAAAGAAGAACAATCTAGTGTATATGGAGCTAACAGATGAAAATAGGTAACTTTGATCTCTTAGAAGATGGTCTCTTTATCATTGCAGAGATGAGTGCAAATCATGGTGGTGATATTGCTATAGCAAAAGAGACTATTAAAGCGGCTAAAGAGATAGGAGCAGATGCTATAAAGCTGCAGACCTATACAGCAGATACATTGACACTCAACTCTGATGGAGAAGATTTTATCATCAAAGGTGGTACACTTTGGGATAACAAAAAACTCTATGACCTCTATAAAGAAGCTTCTCTTCCTTGGGAGTGGCATGAGGAGCTTTTTTCTTATGCAAGAGAGATAGGAATTGACATTTTTTCTTCACCTTTTGATAAGAGTGCAGTTGATTTTTTAGAGCAGTTTGAGCCATCAGCTTACAAGATAGCTTCTTTTGAAATTACAGACTATGCCCTTGTAGAGTATGTTGCTTCTAAACAAAAACCTATAATAATCTCCACAGGAATTGCCACAAAAGAGGAGATAGAGGATGTTGTAAACATTTGCCGTAGTGTTGGCAATGAGGAGATAGTTTTACTCAAATGTACCTCTGCTTACCCCGCAGCTCTTGAAGATGCCAACCTTCTTACCATTCCTGCTTTAATGCAGGAATTTGGTGTTGTAAGTGGCTTCTCAGATCATACTCTTGGAGTAACTGCTCCTGTTGTTGCTGCCACCCTCGGTGCAAAAGTAATTGAGAAGCACTTTATACTTGACAAATCTATAGGAGGAGCAGATGCTGCGTTTTCCTTAGACAAAGAGGAGTTTACTCAGATGGTGCAGGCTCTTCGTGCAACAGAGAAACTTTTAGGAAGTGTAGACGATTTTTCTCTCACACCAAAAAAAGAGCAATCACGTCAATTTGCCAGAAGTTTATATGTCGCACAGGATATAAAAAAAGGAGAACTATTTACACACGAGAATATTAAAAGTGTACGACCAGGTTATGGATGTCATCCAAAATATCTCAAAGAGGTTTTAGGAAAAAAAGCGACTAAAGACTATACATTTGCACAGAGGTTTGAATGTTAGACATACAGACACTCATTGCTCAAAATTTTGAGCAAAACATTAGCTACTTACAAAAAAAACAGCCTCTACTCTATGATAAAATATCAGAGTATGAAAGTGCTGTTGAGAGAGGTCTTTATAAAGAGAAGTATGAACTCATTTATGAAAACAACAACTTTGATGTTCATGAATACTCTTCAAACAATAAGCTCTACAATTTACAAACAACAGAGTATGTGACATTAGCAACACAGAGTATAAATCTTGATTCACAAACTGACTGCTTTAGTACTTTTAACATTGAAAATGAGCCATTGTTCTCTAATATAGATAAAAAAGAGCTCCAAGGTACACAACTCCTCAAATTATATAAGTTTCTTTTCTTTGGTACAGGTCTTGGCCTTCATATTAGTGCTATTACAGAGAAGTTTTCACTCAAGTCTATTTTTATAATTGAAGATGACTTAGAACTTTTTCGTCTTTCACTCTTCACTACAAACTATGCTCATCTTTCAGAAAAATGTGAACTTTTTTTCTCAGTTTTTGAAGAGACACAAGAGTTTTTACTCACAAGTGAATCTTTTCTAAACTCCCTACACCAATATAATGCAACACTAAAGTTTTTTACAATGCTCAACCATAGTAATGCTAAAATTAAAGAGTTTCAACTAGCACTCTCAACCCAACCACATCTTACATTTTTACATCAAGATTTGTTTAAACAACTCCTACAACCTCTTGCAAATCTCAAAAGTGGCTATAAATTTTTAACAAAGGAGTCATCTCTTAACACATCTATAAGTCCCTTTATTTTAATTGGAGCTGGTCCTTCTCTTGAGGCACAGATAGCATCACTTCAAAATACACAAGAGAACTTCATCATAGTTGCACTCTCTGCTACACTTTCTTACCTTGAAGCGAATAATATAAGAGTTGACATCGTTGTGCACCTCGATGCTTTTGAAGCTGCGTTTGTTCATTTTGAAAAAATAAAAGAGAAATCTTACTTTGCAAACTCTCTTGCATTTTTTTCAGCAAAAACACCAAAAAAAGTTTTAGACTATTTTGAGAAAGAGAATATTTATCTTTTTGAAGATACTACATCCTATAAAAAGGACTCATTAAAACCATCTTCTCCTTGTGTAGGCTCCCTCGCTTACCAAATATTACTTCTTTTAAAAGTACCTACACTTTACCTCCTAGGAATTGACTTAAGTATAGACTCTAAAAGTGGTGCTACACACAGTCAGTCGCATAACTATACACAGACATTAGATACTTCCTCCCGGGTCTCCACAGATGAAGATGTCAAGTACAAAGAGTCCCTCTTTGAATTTCCCGCTAACAGGGGAGGAGTGACCCTAACAACAGCACATTTTTTAAACTCTATAGAGGCAATAAACCTCTCAACTAAGTACCTCAAAAGCTCTGAAGTTTACAACTTAAGCAGTGGTGCCAAATTTGAAAAAATAGATGCTATAGAGTTTCCAAAAGCATCTACTACACAACAGATAGAGTCTCTTTTTCTAAATGGAAGCTTCTTTACACAAAAAGATATGACAAGCTTAAAGAAGTCATTAACTTCTTTAGAAAAATCTCTTCCATCACTTACAAGTGAAACTTTCTCCCAAGAGCAACTATTACATATCGATACACATTTTTCTCAAGAACAACTCCTACAAAAGTATCCTATTTATAAAGTGATAAATCTTTATTTACGAACTACAATTCCTTCTTTATTCAATATATATAACAGAACGAGTAATCAAAATAGAGAGCTTCACTCCCTACAACTGTTGCTTCTAAAAAAGATTCAAGAGAAAGTCCTTACCTATATAAACACCGTTAAGCCTTTTTATAAGAGATAACTTAAATAGCAAGGAAAATAAGAAATAGACATCAGTTTATCAACAATTATATTTCAAAGAACGATGCAAGAGCTAAAATCTTGCAGAGTTTGATTTTTTA
>Ga0256826_1003023_pt1 | contig 10134 bp, 9 predicted proteins | sample CV79metaG_FD_185975 | JGI IMG/M metagenome (GOLD analysis project Ga0256826, IMG submission 185975) | Hydrothermal vent microbial communities from East Pacific Rise, Pacific Ocean - CV79 | ecosystem: Environmental > Aquatic > Marine > Hydrothermal vents | place: Pacific Ocean: East Pacific Rise... | reverse complement strand
TAAATTAGCAGGGTTTCCATACATACTAGCTACTAAGATAGCTTTGATATTATATTTTATAGATAACTTTTTTATTGATTCCAACGAGGGATTTAAATCCTCTATTTCTATATCATAAAAGTATGGTTCAATATTCAATCTCTTGAGAGGTACTAATACACTCTCACAAATATAGCTAGGAATTAAAATCTTTGTGATATTTAACTCTTTTAAAATATGATATATAGATGCTTTTCCACTACTTGTATATATCCACTCTTTTTCTGTAATAAAGTTTAGATACTCTATATCCAAAGCTTTTTTAGTAAAAGTTGGAGGAGTAAAAATATTAATTTTCATAATTTAACTCTCTTATCCATCTATCTACCTCTTGGATTCTATTTTGCATAGACCAACTATCTTTATCTCTAATAATATTTAATTTAATAGTATCTAAATACTCTTTATCTAATAAACTCTTAACAGCCTTAGATAAAGCATCTAAATCATCATATCTACAAGCTTTACCATAACCTTTACTATTTATAATATCTTTACCATCTCCATCAGGCAAAGCACCTAGTATCGGTAATTCAAGATTGATATATTCATATATTTTAGATGGCACACAAGCACCAAGATAATCGCTAGTTAAACTTACAAATCCTACATCTATATTTTTACTCATAAATTCCAAAAATTGATTATGAGGTAAAAAATCTATAAATTTTATATTTTTATCATTTAACTCTCTTATTTCTAATAATTTTCTATTGATATTTATATTACCTATAAAATATATCTCTATATTTGAACTATTTAACTTTTTATATATCTTATATAAAATTTCTGGCTCTTGTAAATTCCCCATATTTCCAACATAAGCAATCCTTAGTTTAGTAAGATTTTCTTTGCTATAACTATTTAAATCTATTTTATTTATATAACCAAAATAATTATTAATAATCTTATCTTTTAAATTTGGATATTTATTTTGTAAAGATTTTTGATTTATTTTTGATGAAGTAATTATTAAATTTGCATTAGATAAATATTTTTTTTCCTGTTTTTCACGACTAATATGAAATTTTTTATTAAGTTTTAGACCATTAACTAAACTATATGCAATAGGATCATGAAAATTTACTATAAATTTACAATTAATCTCTTTTTTCAATAATGAAGCTAATTTTATCATTCCAAGCTCTCCACCACTTGTAGCAAATACTATATCATCTTTTGTAATTTTATCTTTTAAATATTTAAAAGATTCTTTTGCCCAATTATCAAGATAATCTTCATAAAATCCTAATCGTTCAAGATATGATGCTATTTTAAGATTATAAGTTTGGGGAATTAAAATAATTCTATTTTCTACTTTTAATTTACTCGAGCCATAATTTGGTACAACTACAGTTATATCATAATTTAATTCTTTCAAAAAATCAACTTGCCCTTTTCTAATTAATGAACCACCACCTTTTTGATAGGGATAATATGAACGAGTTAGATAATATAATTTCAAATTTTTTTTCTTATAATCAGTACTGTTAAATATCCTTCAAAATTATAAAATTTATCAATTACTTCAAATATTTTTCTTAAAGGTTTAATAAAATCAAGCCAATTCATAAGAGATTTTTTAGAAAGAATAACTCTTTTTTCTAAAATTAAGTTAGAATTATCTATTTCTTTTATTAAATCAAATAATTTATATTCATTGGGATAAGGCCATTTATTAAATAGATTTCTAATAATATATGCTAATCTGTATGGTAAAGAGTAATGATTAGGAAATGCTATGATAATAATACCATCATTTTTTAATATTCTAGAATATTCTAATAAAGCTTTTTCCCGTTCCTTATAATTAAAATGTTCTATTACACCTGCATTAAAAACTATATCAAATTCATTATTGTTAAAAGGCATATCAAACATATCTGCAACAATAAAATTTGCTTGTTTATTTAATCTAATATGTGCTTTTTTTGTTAAATCTATAGCTAATGGATTTAAATCTAATAATGTTTTATCAAATTTATCATTTAATAAAAGACTTGTTACTCCTAATTCACATCCTACTTCAATAATTTTTGATTTATTTTTAAATTCTTTATTAATTAATTTAATTAATTCTTTTTGAAATATAGCAGGATTATCATACTCTTTAATTACATCATCTACACTACTATTTTTAATATGGTTAATCCATATTTCTTCTTGTGTCATTTTAAAAATTCCTCCAAAATATACCTATAATTAATATTAAAATCAGTAAATAAATATATATATTATATCTACTATACTTTTTACTCATATATCTAAAACTTAAAATCTGTAAAACCATTGAATATAAAAATAATCCAACAAAACTAGCAAACCCAGCACCAACAATCCCATAAATAGGAATCAACCACCAATTTAATAAAGCATTTATCCCAAATGAAAAAAAGGATAAAAAAGGATAAAACCAAACTACTTTATGATAACCTAAAACCAAAGATGGAATCTTGTAAAATCCACCCATCATAAACCCTGCCATTACAAAAGGCATAACACTTGAAGCTTCACTATAACTATCATTTGAAAACAAACTTACTATAATAGGACTCAATAGTGATATTATTATTGTAATAATAGCTAAACCTATATAATATCTATATGAAAAATGTTCTAATTCTTTTTTAGCTTTTTCATAGTTTTTATTCATATCATTATAAACTTTTGGAAGTATTGCTTGTGAAATAGCCTCATAAACCATAGATAACCCTTGACCTAACATATAACCAAGTGTATAAACTCCAACAGCACTATCTCCAATATAATGTTTAATAAAAATTCTATCTAAATATATAAATAGAACTGTTTGAAATGATGCTATAATACTAGGTAATGCCAACATAAAAGTTTCACTTGCCATTGCTTTGTTAAAAGTCAATTTTAATCTAAATAAATTTTGTGTACTAAATTCTCTTAATAGAGTAAATACATTTAAAAAATATCCTAATCCTTGCCCACTAATACGACCTAAAATACCTAAATTAAAATAGGATATAAATATAAAAGAGGATAAATGATTTATAAAAGTTTGAAATATAGTATGCTTTAGTACAGAAGTTGATTTTTGCTCATTATATAAAATTCTTATCAAGAAACTAATATATACAGCACCTATACCTGCTAGTAGCGTAACTATATAAATATTTTGTGTATTAGGTGCAATCCAATTTGATATAAAATCCATAAAGACAATTCCAAATAATATAATTATAATGGCAAGAATCGTAATAAACCAAAATATTGTGCTTAAGTACTCATCTCTTTTGGTTTCTCTATAATCAAAATAGAATCGTGTGGCACTACTATCCATATTTAGAGATACTAAAGTTGTAATATATTTTAACATTACAAGATATAAAGCTAAGATACCAAATTGTGCAGGAGAAAATACTGTAGTATAGTATTTTGTCATAAGGAGGGTTGTTCCACCTGCTATGACTGAACCTGTTAAGTATTTTGGGACATGAGAAAGGATACTTTTAATCATTATTTAAAAAAGATTTATAATTATTTATTGTTAAATTTATTTTTTTATATTTTCTATCTAATTTATCACTATATATTATTGTTAATTTCTTTCGTTCATTATAATTATAAATTCTATAAAAATTTATATTATCTTTTACTATTTTCATTTCTTTTAATATTAGTATTTTTGAAAATCTTGATATAACTCTAATAACCATTCTTTTAAAAATATATTTAACATCATTTAAATTTAAATTTAAATGATAATCATTTTTTTTCTTAAAAAAAGGGATAATGAAATCTACTGCTCTTAAATGATTTAATCCATCATTAGAATGTATTACATCATAATATATTTTATCTCTTTTCTCATATAAGATATTAAAATCCTTAAGATAACCATTTAAATAGAATTCATTTATTTTTTGTTTGACTATCTTAAAATTATCATATATTGGACTTCCTTCAGAAATTTGACTTCTTTGAAAATTTTTACCACAAGGATTTACTAAAAATGTTGTTTTATTTAGTAACCAAGCTTCCATACATGTGGTACTTTCATATGCAATCCAAATATCTGAAATATTAATTACATCATCTATTGAAAATTCATCTTTTATTATTTTAACATTATTAAATTCATTTAAATGATTGAATATCTTACTAAATTCTGTCAAATTATTTTCTTCTGTTGCAGGGTGTAATTTAATAATAAATAAAATATTAGTAAAAGTTTTAACAAGTTGATAATAGATCTCTGACAACTCTTTTTGTGCTTTTATATGTAATGGTAAATACTGTTTTCCAAATCTATCATTTATAATAGAGGGATTCCTTTTATAATAATCTCCAATAATCCAATCAAACCCAAATCCTGCAAAAGTAATAATTTTTGAATATGATTCTTTTTGAATAGAAAATAAAAAATCATCTTTTGACATAAAGTCTAATAGATTATATCTATCAAAACCTACTGCTCCAGAAGTTTTAATCTTTGATATATTTATCTTATCTTCATTCACTAAATAATTTTGTATATAATTTTTTACTCTATTTGACCAAACTAATTGTAAATCATCATATAATATTTTATCTTTATTCCAACCCCAAAAAAATTCACTAACACTTTTTTTAGTATTTATATAATCACCTTCACTATTTAATGTTATAACTTTTATACCTAATTTATATGCTAATTTAATTAATTTTAAATTAATTTCACCACCTATTCCATTTGATATGATTATAATTTTAGGTCTATAAATTAATAATGCTATGAATGCAAAATTTATATCAACTCGTTTAATATCTATTTTAGGATTTAATAATTCTAATGATACCAGTATAGGTTCAATAATATGACCATCTCTTCCACCTGATGACCACTCTGCATTTAATATATCTATCTTTTTCATAATGTAAATCCATCATCTACTATTATATTTTGTCCATTTACATATCTACTCATATCACTAAGTAAATATACTAATGAGCCTTTTAAATCACTTTTATCAAGCATACCTTTATTCAAACACTCATCTCTATAAGCTTTCAAAAACTCTTTTGGTTGATTATCATATATTCCACCTGGACTTAATGTATTGACTTTTATATTCATACCTTTAAAATACTTTGCCATATATTTTGTAAGATGAATAAGTGCTGATTTAATAGCCGAATATTCTACTGGTGTAGTCATGAAAGTATTATCATAAACATTAAATTTAGGTGCTATTATACCATAAATAGAAGAGATATTTATTATATTACCATATCCCTGTTTTTGAAAATATATTGCAAATTGTTGAGAAGTAGTAAAATATCCTCCTAAATTAAGACCCATATTTTCTACAAAATCTTCATACTCAACATCAAAAAAATGCTTTCCATAATTTTTATTTCTAGGATATGCATTATTTATAACTGCATCTATTCTACTATATTTACTATCTAAATAATTTATTAAGTTAATTAATGAATCTTTGGAAGTTATATCAAGTTTTTTAAAATCAATATTTTGACTATTTAACTCCTTGGATAAATCATTTTTAATCTTTTTTCCTATATCCTCATTTATATCTGCAATTATAGCTATACCATTTTGTTCTATTATAGCTTTTACAAACTCTTGACCTATTAACCCTGCTCCACCAGTTATGACTATTACTTTATCTTTTAACATTAGTTATATTTCCTAAATACAGGCTTAATTATATCTCCTACAAGATATTTATCATATCCTTCATTCACTGCTTTTTTATAAACTTCAAATGTCTGTTCTAATGCATACTTTGTAAGTTCAAGCTCCTTTTCTCCATGAGCATAAGAGATTGCAATCCAAGGCATCATAACACCATTTTTAATCATCTCTTGTGTAAATAATGTTCTTAATCCCAAAGAGTTTTCTCCATTTTTATCAAAAGTCAAATAATATGGACTACACTCAATACCACCTGCTACAAAATTATTCTCAATACCATATTCTTTTGCTATTTCATTCATCAAATCAATAAGTCTTTTACCATAATTCCAAATATGCTCAATGACTCCATGTTCTTTAATAAAATTAATAGATGCAACAAATGCACCTAATCCATTCATCTCTGCACCATGAGTAGTAGAGAGTAAAAAAAGTCTCTCTCTACCTTCAAATTCTATAGAACCCAATTCCATAATCTCTCGTTTACCTGCAACGGCAGCGACAGAGAATCCATTAGCCATAGCCTTTCCAAAAGTACATAAATCAGCTTCTATATTATAGTAATGCTGAGCTCCTTTCAAATGCCATCTAAATCCTGTAATCATTTCATCAAGAATAAATACTGCCCCATATTTATGACATAAATTTTTAACTTTATGTAAAAAATTATCTTTAGGATGTTCTGATGCTGATGGTTCTAATATAACACATGCTATATCATTAGGATATTCTTTAAATAGTTTTTCTAAAGAGTCAATATTATTATAGTTAAATAATTTGGTACTTTCAATATCTTTATTTAAAATTCCTTTTGTAATTGGTGTAGAACCAATAAACCAATCATCATAACTAAAAAAAGGTTGCTCTTCACATCTTGCTACCATTATTCTATTAGTATAAGCTCTACTTAATTTAACAGCTGCAGTTGTTGCAGTTGAACCATTTTTAGTAAATTTAACCATATCTATACTATCAATGGTATCTATTAAAAGCTCTGCAGCTTCTAGTTCTATAAGACTTGCTCTTGTAAGATTATTACCATATTCCATCTGTTTTAGGGCAGATTTATTAATCTCTTCATTTGCATAGCCCAAATTAACAGCTCTAAGAGCCATACCATAATCTAAAAACTTATTCTCATTTTCATCATAAATATATGCACCTTCTCCTCGTTTTAAAATTTGAGGTGCATTAATTGGATATTGATCATACCCTCTACTATAAGTATGAGCTCCACCTGGAATTGCTTTTAATAATCTATCTTGATAAGTCATTACACACTCCTTTATATTTCATAATTGCTTCAACCATAATAAAATCATATATATCATCTATCTCTAATGATTTATATTTAGGCACCTCATATCCAATTGTATTATCATGATAGAAAGTCTTTTTATTTAATAAAACATCTGTTTTAGATATATAGATAGTACCTTCAAAAAAATAAACATCTTCTATATCTTGTCTTCTTAGAACTTTCATATTTTTATTTTCATAACCACTGATATATCCATTTTTATTTTGTTTAATTAAAAAAGCTGGATTTTGGTCTTCTGTTTTTGAGATACCAACTATTGAATCAGCGTTACTATTTAACAACTTTTCTATCGCTAAATTAATATCACTATCTTCTCTCAATGGTGAAGTAGGCTCTAATAATACAATATAATCAAACTTTTTATTTAGTCTATCTCTATAAAAATCAACTGCATGTTCCACTGCATCAAAAGAGGTAGCAGTATCACTTGAAAGATAATCAGGTCTCAAAAAGGGAACATTTGCTCTATATTTTTTAGCTATATCAGCTATATTTTGATAATCAGTTGAGACCACTACCTCATCTATATATTTACTTTTAAGCCCTGCTTCAATACTCCATGCAATCAATGGTTTATCACATAACTTTTTGATATTTTTACTAACTAAACCTTTGCTTCCACCACGAGCTGGGACAATAGCCAAAAAACTCTTATCTTTATACATTAAAATACCTCCATATATTCACTATTAGCCTTATGAAATTCTTCAATTCTACCAATATCTAACCAATATTCATGAATAGGGAAAGATATACTCTTTAGCTTCTCTACTATAATCATTTCAAAAAGAGTTGGCATATCATAAAACTTATTATTAGGAATAAACTCTAAAACTTTTGGATTTAATATATAAACACCACCACTTACAAAAAAATTATGTACAGGCTTTTCTTCTATACCTAATATATTATTTCCATCAATATTAACAACACCATAAGGTACTTGAAAATCATACTCTCTTACTCCCATTGTAGCTTCCGAACCATTAGATATATGATAATTCATCATCTCTTCAAAATTAATATTTGTAAGTAAATCCCCATTCATTACAAAAAATGACTCATCTAATTTATCTCTCATTAAACTCAAAGCCCCTGCCGTTCCCATTCTTTGATTTTCATAAATATACTCTATATTTACTCCGAACTCTTTTCCATCTTTAAAATACTCTTCAATAATCTCTGCTTTATAGCTAACACTCAAAATTATATTAATAAAACCATATTTTTTAAAATTAAGTATAATTGTTTCTAAAATAGGTTTATCTCCAACTTTAAGCATTGGTTTTGGAGTATGTTCTGTAAGAGGTCTAAGTCTTGTTCCTAATCCACCTACCATTAAAACCACTCTATTATTCTGTTTTTTAGGCTTTAGAAGTTCATCAACCTCTTCTATTCCAACTACTTTCCCATTATGATCAACAATCGGGATTTGATATATTTTTTTTGTTACAGCTATTTCTAAAATTTTCTCTTTACTATCAGAAATAGTACAAACTGTTGGTGTTTTAAATATGATACTCTCTATAGTATCAGTTAATGAAAGATTATTTAATAACCCTCTACGAATATCTCCATCAGAAAGTGTTCCCACTAATTTATCATTTGTATCTACAACTAATGCTATTCTCATTGCACCACTATCTATAATCTTTAAAGCCTCTTTTATTGTTGAATTTGGATTTAAAAGAATATCTTTGTATGTTTTCATAATTTCACCTCTATATCATAAAAAGATTTTTTTAAAATAGACTCTATTTTTACTTGTTTAATCTGCTTTATTATCTCTTTACTTGCACAACCATTTCCATAAGGATTTTTAATATTTTTTAGTTTTTTTTGGAACTCATTAGAGTATAATTTATCAAAAGCATTTAAAATATTATTTTTTTTAGGTAAACAATCAATAACACTTTTAGCTTTTATTCTCCCTTTTTGCCTATCACCTATATTAATAGTACCTATTTTAAAACTTGGTGCTTCTGCTAAGCCACTAGAGCTATTTCCAACCATCGCATCTACATATTGTAATGCACTTAAATATCTAAGTTGTCCCAATGATGTAAAGGCTATAGATTTCTTAGTATTACAAGATACATATTTATCAATCATATTATTTATTACTCTTCCATCAGTATCACTATTTGCTTTTGTAAAAATAATATTTGTCTCTTTTAATTTATCTATAGCTTTTAACAATATTTCAAATTGCTCTTTGGCACTATTTTGCTCTAGTGTTACAGGGTGAAAAGTTACTAATATATTTTTTTTATTTAACTTAAAATTAATAGATTTTTCAAATTCTTTTTTGGATAAAAGTTTTAATCTTTTAATATTTTCTATTCCCATACCACCAACATTAAATACTCTATTTGGCTCTTCTCCAAGTTGTATTACTCTATTTCTATACTCTTTTGTTGCTACAAAATGTAAATGACTCATCTTAGTAATACTATGGCGTATAGATTCATCAAATGCTCCCTCAGTTGTCTCTCCACCATGAAGATGTGCTATGGGAATTTTTGTTATCATAGCAGAACTTACAGCTGAAAATATCTCATATCTATCTCCTAATACTACTAATAAATCTGGTTTTAACTCTTCATAAGCCTCTGCAAAAGATATTTGAGCTAATCCCATAGATTTACTTATTCCAATAGGTGTATCAGAAGATAAAAGCATCTCTATCTTTTTATCTATTTTAAACTCTTTTTGGATTTCCTTATAAGTTAATCCAAATTCAGGGCTTAAGTGCATTCCTGTAACAATAAGTTGAAGTTCTAAAGCCTTATCATCTTCTATCTCTTTCATTAGCCAATATAAAAGACCATACTCTGCACGAGTCCCTGTTACTACACATATTTTTCTCTTACTCATATAAACTCATCTTCACTATAATCTCTACTAGCCATAGTTCCAATAACTTCATCCCATCTCATTGGAGTAATACCTCCACTTGGTCGCTTAATATCTAAATTATTCTCATCTAAAATCTCACCTTGTTTAATACTACAAGATGCAACTATAGATTTTCTAGCTATTTTAATATTAGGAGTTTCACTTCTACTTGGTTTTTTAATAGATGAACCCAAGGCAATTTCTA
>Ga0256826_1003022_pt1 | contig 10135 bp, 10 predicted proteins | sample CV79metaG_FD_185975 | JGI IMG/M metagenome (GOLD analysis project Ga0256826, IMG submission 185975) | Hydrothermal vent microbial communities from East Pacific Rise, Pacific Ocean - CV79 | ecosystem: Environmental > Aquatic > Marine > Hydrothermal vents | place: Pacific Ocean: East Pacific Rise... | reverse complement strand
TTTAGTGAAATCATACTCACTTATTCCATAATCACAATCATTAATCTTATTCATCTTTTTAATTGAATAATCACTATAACTAAGCCTTACATCATCTTTTTCCAAAAAGTTTTGAGCAGGGATTACAATTTTGGCTAACTTACTTGTCTCATTCTCATACAATCCAAAATATACTAAGTTTTTCACCTTTTTAAGAGACTCTAATACTCTATTTGTATTTGGCATTGAGTGGGCTGGGTTTGCACCTTGGATTAATACTGTATCAAATTTTTCAAACTCTGTATCTACTTTGGATACTTTTTTGCCTTTTATAGCAAATATATTATCAAGTCCCAATTTTGAATTACCCAAAAAGCTTACTCCACAACCATCTCTATTAAAATGCCCCAAAGTAATAGCTAATCCATCAATAGCTCTTAATACACTATCTCCAATAGAGTATTTTTGAACCCCTAATCCTACCAAATATACAACTTTTGGATTGGATAGATAATCTATAAGTTTAGATATATCATCAAGCCCTAATCCAATATGAGCTAATATTGATTTAATCCTAAACTCTCTTGTAAATTCATAAAACTCCTCAATATCAGCTATATCTGTATCTTTTTGTAAATCTTGCATTATTACAAATCTTGCTAATAATATAGCTAAATAAAAATCACTTCTTGGCTTAATTTGTAAAAAAATATCAGCCTTTTTGGCAATTTGAGTCTTGATAGGGTCTATTACAATCAGTTTTTTACCCTTTAAATATGGCATTAGATGAGAATTTGTAGTAGATATATTTCTACCCCAAACCACCACCACCTCTGCCTCATTGATACTTCTAGGAGTTACTACACTATTAAACCCCCTACCCTCTTCTATACCATACTCCCCTGCCCCATCACAAAGACTCCCCTTTGTTGTAGTAGCACCTAATCTATCAAAAAGTAGGTTTGTAATATCATTCATCACCCCTACATTCCCACTACCACGATATAGAAGCGAATTTTTATCAAGACTAATAGCATCTAATGCCTCTTGCATAGTTACCTCAACACCATCAATAGTTGGCTTTGTAATTCGTGGAGTATTTGGTAGTTGATTATGCACTACACTACATAAATTACCACCTATCTTACCATTCTCATAAATTATCTCACAAGCATCATAACAATCTAATCCACAAGCCGAAGTTTTCATTTTATCTCTACCTTTAAAAGCTTAGAAAATTTAAACTTAGGATTATCTATAATTATCTCTGCTTTATATGATGAGATAAATCTTGTATCTGTAGTCTTCCAAACTTTATCTACTCTTAGGTTAGTTTTGTTTCCATCTAAGTATATGCTTTTCTCTTCTAAATTTTTGATTTCTTCTGGTTCTAAAAATAGAACAAGTTTAGCCTTTGATAAGTCTTGAATTGTAGCCAACGGAGAGCCAAAATTAACAAACTCACCTGCTTTAGTATGTAGTTGATATAGATATTTATTATTTAAAATTATATGCTTTTTAGAGATACTATCTTTTAATTTCTCAATTTTAAGCTTAGTAGTAAGATACTGATTTTTAGATGCAATAAAATTATAATATGCACCATCTTTTTGAGTCTTAGAAGCAGTACTTAGTCTATTTAATTTATTAAAATAGCTCTCTTTTCTCTTATAACTACTCTTTAACCCTACCAACATCTCTTGAGAAATCTTTAAATCCTCTATATCTATCACATCATCAAGAGTGATAATCTCTCCATCTACCACCCTACCCTCACTATTTAAATCCACACTCAAAACCTTTGCACTTACAGCAGATTTCAACACTACACTATCATAAGGTTCTACCTTGGCATAATGAACCCTCGCCACTATAAAAATCGGTAGCAATATTAATAATATTTTTTTCATATTTTAGTTTCCTTTTATTATTATATTTATGTAATTATAACTAATTTTAGAGAGGAGATATATAAAAGAGGCTAGATTAGTAGAATATATGGTGTATTTCACAACACACCATAATTTATAGTTTATATTTTAAGGGCTTTAGTCCATTGGCTCATAAGTTCTTGTATATTCTCTTTTGGAGCTTCTAAGAAATCTATAATAAATTTATCTTCTAATTCACATATTCCTATACTTCTTGGACGGATTGCTAGGATTTTACTATTTGGGATAGCTTGTCCAAAACAAAATACTACATTTTTAGCATCTTTAATATCTGGGTTAATCTCTCCCTCAATACTTTTAGTATGAGCATAGTGGTCAAAAATAGCTATATTTTTAGCTATTGGGTGTGTTTCAATTTTATCTCTAAAATATTCTGCTAATTCTGTAGCTGTTGTTTGATTTATTTCTGATTTTAAAACTTCAAAAGAGTGTACTGGATATTTATCCATAAAGATAGTTTTTTTCATATTAATAACTCCTATAATATTCTTTTTACTTATAATAAATATTATTATAAGTAATGTAATTTTACCATTTTATGATAAAATTATGATTAAGCATTATATCTATTATCATTTAAAATATGGTGTAAAAATAGAATTTGAGCATATATTGGAGCAAAAATATTTAAAATAGGGATATAATTAAATAGTGAAGCAAACATTGACAGTGTTCTTGTTCCATTTGATTTTTGTTTTAAGATATTTTTATCTTCTATAAAAAGTGTCCCTACATCATATATAGTTGGTTCTTTTAATAAGATAGAGTATAGATATAATAAAATAACTTGTCCTATGGCAGGAATAAAGATTGTGGGTAAAAATATTATAAATAGTACCAAAAACCAAAAAGTTGCTTTGATAGATATAATTAATGAGGTTATAATAGATGGAGAATTTATTGCCTCTCTACCATATCGTTTAAGGGCTAATCGTTTAAGAAGTGGTTCGCTATAAATAGATGTGAGAATAGATACTGTAATAGTAATAAATGTATGTCCTACAAGTAGTGTGATAAGTGAAGCACCAGTAGTTTTGAGCCAATCCCATGGAATGAAATCAAAATATGAAGAGATTATATATACTATATCACTCCAATAAAAATATAATACCATAGACCAGCTAAAGATAGATACAAAACCTATCTTAATAACAAACAATATTACATCAAGAGATAATATATCCTTAAATCCTAGTGAGAGAGTTTTATCTAACATTTTATAATCCTATCCTTGTAGCAGTAAGAAATATATAATCCTTACCTGTAATTGTGACTCTATATTTATGCTGTTGTAGGTATTTTTTACAAAAAGATATATCATTAAATAGTATTGATAGTTCTGAATATGGATAATTTGGTGCTTTTGCTCCATAAATCAACTCTCCATCTATCCATCTACTATTTGGAAATCCTAATATTAATGATGCCTCTTTTTTAAGTAAATTTTGAAAAAGTTCCATAAATAGGGGTTTGAAATTACTATTTACACTTTGTAGAGTACCTATTGTGATAAGTAAATCAAATCTACCCAGTTTATTATAATCTAAACTATTTATATCATCTTGAAAAAAGCTAAAATTATCGCTTTTAAATCTATTTTGGGCATAATTTATAGCACTTTGGGAGTAATCTATACCTACAAATTCTATACTATTTTGTGGAATAAGTTCTTGAATTATTTTAAACTCATCTCCTCTATTAATACCTAAATTAATAATTCGTTTTTTATTGGATATATCTACATTTTTAAGAGCTTGTAGATAGTAATATAAAAATGATGCTTCGCTACTCTTATCTATCTCAAAAAATTTACTATTAATTCCATATTTTTCATTAGAGTTTTGACTATTATGAAATGAATTGTCTAAATCTAATTTTTGAAATCTAATTAAAGTATATTTATCATCTATATATTTAGGCATAAGCATTTTGGATTTTAAAATATTTGCCAAATCTACCCAATGCTTAAATCCTCTACCACCAAAATCCTCATTTAATACTTCAAAAGAGAGTATTTTTTTTGGAGGTATAGATAAAAGCTCTTTGCTAATCCACTCTATAATATAAATATTACTCTCTTTATTAAATCTCATTACCAATATATTGTTACACTTTTTCTACCCCATCTAAGGGCTTTTCTTCTATTCGTTCCCATATAAATATCTATTCTTCGTCTATATCTTTTATTCATTTTATCTCGTACTCTATAAACTCCACGAACTCCTGATATTTTGACTTTACTCCCATTTTTTAATCCATATCGTCTTAATAAATCTCTTGAGACTGCTATAATTTTCATACCAGGTCTAATTCTATTATTCCAAGCAGCTAAAAATGGTGTACTATCTGTCTGTCTTCTATGAGATGTATAAGCTGTTGCTGTTACTCTAAGTTTATGCTTATATTTTCTTTTTAAGAACTTGTAACTTTTTTTCTTTTTTTTCTTAAGCTTTTTTTTCTTTTTCTTTTTCTTCTTTTTTTTGATTTTTTTCTTTTTAACTTTTTTCTTCTTGATATATTTTATTTTATCTTTATATTGACTTTTTATATCTTTATCCCAATTATTAATCAAGACAACTAATTTATCTTCTTCTTCTTGCTTAATTTCCTCTTTAATTTTATTCTTTTTAGAGGAGATAAAACTGCCTTTATAACGAAGTGAATCAGAAGTTAAAATATGATTATATAAGGTATCTTCTGTTTTAAGAAGTTTTTCTGTAATATCTTGAGGAAGTGGAAGTGTTTTTGTAATTATTAGTTTTTTATGAGGTAAATCTATATCTTTTGGTATTGCATATAGAAGTTTATTGCTGTAGGTATCACAACCTACAACAATACTATCAGGGGCTACCCGCCTACAATCTTGTCCATTTAAAGGATAAAACAAAACTATAGCTAGAATTAATAGGATTATTTTTTTCATATTATACTACTAAGGTTATAAAAACCTTAGCATCTCCTTGGCAATATTCTTTTTATCTATAATAGTATTATGTATCTCTTTTTTATCTAAGAGTTCTGTTATCATAGATGGTACACTCAATCCACTCTTACTACTTACTACTTTTAATCCCTTAATATCACTATCTACACTCTCACCTAAAGCAGATGCTACAACAGGAGAAAATTTAGTCCATTCAGCAGTAGAGTATATTATAGTCATACCATTATCATCTCTTAGAGTTTTATAAGCCTTGATACAAGTAGCAGTATGAGGATCCATAATATAACCCTTGTGAGCATAAGTAGAGATAATCTCTTGACACTCCTCATCACTACTAAATGATGCTTCAAAATCCTCTTGAAGTATAGCTATCTCATCACTATTTAATTGATATTTACCATCTCTCTCTAATGATTCCATTAACTCTTTTGTACGAGTAGCACCAAATTTATCAAACATAATTCTCTCTATATTTGAACTTTTTAAAATATCCATAGCAGGAGAATCAGTTTTTATTAGCTCTCTTGTAGTTAAATCATAACTTCCATCATTTATCCAATCAGTAAGAATATTATTTACATTTGATGATATAAGAATTTTTTTGATTGGTAATCCAGCTTTTTTGGCATAATAAGCACCTAAAGCATTACCAAAGTTACCACTTGGTACAACCAAGTATATTTTTTCACCTATTTTAATCTCATTATCTTGAAGTAGTTTAATATAACTATATATATGATATATTATTTGAAATATTATTCGTCCAAAGTTTACAGAATTTGCAGCAGAAAGTTTAATTCCTTTGCTATTTAATTCATCTTTAAACTCACTTGATGCCAAAAGCTCTTTAAGTGCATTTTGAGTATCATCAAAATTTCCCTCCACTCCTAAAACTTTTAGATTTGGAGCATCTTCTGTAACCATTTGAAGTCTTTGTACATCACTTGTCCCACCATTTGGATATAGACAAACTACTTTTACATTTGATTGATTTTTAAATGTTTCAAGAGTAGCAGGTCCTGTATCTCCACTTGTTGCAGCCATAATAAGATATTGTTCATCTCTTTTTTTAGCTAATTGTGAAAGAATATAGCCAAATGGTTGAAGAGCCATATCTTTAAAGGCACGAGTTGGTCCATGATATAATTCACTTACAAAACAGTCATCTTCTATTTTAGATAACTCTACAGGTGTAGTATTATCGTCAAAATTATCATATCTATTTAAAGCATTAATTAAAACATCTTTATCAATATCAATATTAAAATTAGTTAAAAAATCTAATGCTAACTCTTTATAAGAGCTATTTAGATGTTTGTTTATAAAATCTTCATCTATACTTGGTATATTTTCTGGTACATATAACCCTCCAAAACTAGCACTTGGACTTAAAATTGCATCAGAAAAAGATACAGTAGAACTTTTTATTCCATCATTTCCACGAGTCTCAATAAATTTCACATATACTCCTATATTTTTATTATGTATTTTCTATTATAATTTCAACAATATCAGTCATACTAATAATTCCTAATATCTCATTATCATCAATTACAAGTAGTCTTTTAATACTACTATTTACCATCATCTTTGCTGCATATTTTACATCCATTTTAGATGATACAGATATAGCAGGTGTACTTGCTAAGTCATATACACTAAGCAACTCCATATCACCATCTTCAGCGACAATTGCTTGTAATATATTTTTAAAAGTCAAAAGTCCATAAGCACCACTAGGACCATGTTTTTCAACAATTACAGATTTGATTTTAAATTCTTTCATTTTTTTCAAAGCAGACTCTATTGTATCCATTTGAGATACAATAACTAACTTATCTTTAGGCGTCATTATATTTTTAACTATCATATTTAATAATCCTTTTTATAGATTGGTATTATAACATATTTTTAACATCTTTTTCAAACTTATGTAACTCTTCTCTATCTAATCCTGCTATATGGCTAAGAGATATTGTAAAAGTTACACCACTATTCTCTGGATTATCAAGGTCAAATCCACTTCTTAAAGCTTTCATAACTTTAAGAGAAGTTCTTTTAGGTAATAAAAAAATTAAAAGGGATACATTCTCTTCTAAAGTTAATCCAAAAAATACTTTTTTCTCTTTTAATCCAATATTTCTTCCATGAATTATTGTTACACCACCTGCACCTGCACTTTTGGCAACTTCTATCGCCTCTTCCTCATCTTTATCTTGTATTATGGCAACTAATACGGCAAATTTCATATACTCCTCCTAGATTTCATTTTACTTTTATACTCTGCATAAATTCCATAACCCATTACTGTAATCATAGGAAATAGAGAAGCAAAAGCTATTAATCCAAATCCATCAATCAATGGATTTCTACCATCTATATTTTCAGCTAATCCCAATCCCAATGCTGCTACTAATGGTACTGTTACAGTTGAAGTAGTAACTCCACCACTATCATAAGCAATAGGAATAATAAATTTAGGTGCAAAATATGTCATAATTACAACAATACTATATCCTACTATTATATAATAATGGATATGATCACCTGCTACAATTCTATAAGCACCCAAAGATATTCCAATAGCTACACCAATAGCTACAATATTTCGTAAAGATTTTTGTTGAATATTACCATTACTAATCTCTTGTGCTTTAATTGCAATAGCAAGTAAGGCTGGTTCTGCCATAGTTGTAGAAAATCCAATTAAAAATCCAAATAGATATATAAGTAGATTATTATTCATTGATGTCAGTTGAAATGCTATACTCTCTCCTATTGGAAATAGTCCCATTTCAAGTCCTATAATAAAAGCATATAATCCTAAAATTACCATTATAATACCTGAAATAATTTTACGCAAATATCCTACTGGTTTTTTGATAATAATATATTGAAAAAAGAATATTACTATTAATATTGGTGCTACATCTTTAATCACCCCAAATAGTTCTAATATAGTCTCTTTGAAATCAAAATGATATACAGAGGCAACAGCTTTACTCCCCTCTTCTACTAGGTTAACTATACTATTACTATCTACAAATGAATATACTACTATTCCATAAGCTTGAACAAAAATCATAGGCATTAAAGAGGCAAAAGCAATTAGTCCAAATCCATCAATAGCAGGGTTTCGTCCTTTAATACTTGAAGCAAGTCCAATTCCTAATGCTGCGACTAAGGGAACTGTTACTGTTGAAGTCGTAACTCCACCACTATCATAAGCAAGTCCTATAATCTCTACTGGAGAAAAAAATGTAATAGCAACGACTATCATATATCCTGTAATAATATAATAATGTATAGGGTGTCCAAGTAAAATCCTAAAAACACCTAAAGATATAGCAAATCCAACAGAGAATGCTACTGTAATTCTAAGAAAAAAAGCATCTATCTTACCATCACTAATAATAGAAGCCTTATTTGCAATAGCTATTAAAGCTGGTTCTGCTATTGTAGTAGCAAATCCTATTGTAAAAGCAAAAATTAATAACCAAAAGAGAGAACCTTTCTTTGCAAAATCAGTAGCTAAATTCTCTCCTATTGGGAAAATACCAAGTTCTAATCCTCTAATAAATAGTGCTAACCCAATAGCTACAATAAAAAGTCCCGTAATAATTGAGACTAATCCATCTGGGACAGCTTTAATAATAAAGATTTGAAAAAATGCTACAACCAATACAATAGGTAGCAAATCTCTAAAAGAGCCTTTTAAATCTTGATAAAATACTTCTAATGAGTTTTTCATAGACATATTAAAATAAAACTAAAGTTCAATACAACTACCAACACCAGAACTTGTTAAAATCTCTAACAGTAAAGAATGTTCTTGTTGACCATCAATAATATGTGCTTTTTTAACTCCACCTCTAAGGGCTGTTATACAAGCATCTACTTTTGGTACCATTCCACCATAAATTGTACCATTAGATTTTAATCTATCACAATCTTCTAAACTCAATGTCGTAATTAAATTCTTATCTTTATCCAATACACCTTGTGTATCAGTAAGAAATAAAATTTTTCTAGCATTTGTAGCAATAGCTATTTCACTAGCAGCAATATCAGCATTGATATTAAACCCACTATAAGTATTACTGGCACAACCAGCTATTGGAGCAACTACTGGAATAAAGCCATTATCTATCACACCATTTAAAACTTCTGGATTAACTCTCTCTATCACACCAGTATATCCAAAATTCTCAAAATCTTTTGGAATTGCCTCTAATAAATTACCATCTTTACCAGATAATCCCATGGATTTTGTTCCCTCTCTATTTAGAAGTGATACTATCTCTTTATTTATCTCTCCACTTAATACCATCTCAGCTACTCTTAAGACCTCTTTTGTAGTAACTCTCTGTCCATCTATAAATTTAGTATCAATATTAAGTTCACTAAGTAAATTTGTAATACTTTTACCACCACCATGGACGATAATAGGCTTCATTCCTACTAAATTAAGCAAAGCAATATCTTGAACAAATCCTATTTTTAATTTTTGGCTTGTTTGAGCAGACCCACCATATTTTATAACTATTTTCTCATCATTAAATTTTTTAATAAACGGCAATGCCTCAAAAAGTGTTTTAATTGTATTAATTTTATCTTTCAATTTTTATTCCTTATAATCTATTATATAATTATCTATTTTATCTAAAACTTCTATATTTATATTCATTTTTAATCTCATTATAGAGATATTAATATCCAATCCATCTAACTTTACTAAATCTTTGGAAGTAACTAAAATACTTTTGTAATTTTGAGATAAATTTAAAATCTCATCTTTATCAAAAAATTGATGGTCTTGAAAATATACTTTTTTCTCTACCTCTTTTGGCAAAAACTTATCCAATCTTGATGGGTTAGCAATAGCTGTAATAAGTATCATTGATGATGTTGGATTATCAATAGTTACAACTCTTTTATAGTCTGTATCTTCCATTAACTTAATATCTGATGGCGTTTTATAATACTCTCTAAAAGCACCAGCAGGTAGAGTCAAAAAATTTTTAATAGACTTAGGTTGAAGTATAATATCTAATTTATCTATATCAACTCTATTAAATCCATCATCTAAAAATATTATTTTAGCACTTAACTTTATAGCCTCTCTTATTCCAGCTTTTCTATCTTCAGACACTATCATTATAACATTTGGTAGAGAGTTGGCTATCATTAGTGCTTCATCTCCACTAATCTCTACATTAGTATCTTTTTGGATAACAATAGTACCTCTACTTTTGCGTCC
>Ga0256826_1003021_pt1 | contig 10137 bp, 12 predicted proteins | sample CV79metaG_FD_185975 | JGI IMG/M metagenome (GOLD analysis project Ga0256826, IMG submission 185975) | Hydrothermal vent microbial communities from East Pacific Rise, Pacific Ocean - CV79 | ecosystem: Environmental > Aquatic > Marine > Hydrothermal vents | place: Pacific Ocean: East Pacific Rise... | reverse complement strand
GAGAAATCATTACTCAAAAGTGCAGATTTAACTCTCTCTTTTGATTCTGTTATTGCAGTAGATGCCATACCTACAATGGAAAAAGAGGGTAAGCCTTTGGTAAGAGTGGATTCTACATTCACAACTTTAGCATCAATCCCTTCATAAGTAGCACAGTTGAGTGATTTCATTGTAACAACCTTTTTTTAGATTGTTACATAGTATCTTGATTTTTTTGAAGAGGGTAATTATATGACAAAATGCCATATTTTAAGAAGTTTTTTTCTCTTTTAGCATTCGTTTATACTCTTTTTCAAACTTTTTACGTCTTGAATAAGAGAGTTTATCAATAAAGAGGATACCTTCTAAATGATCCATTTCATGTTGAATAGCAATTGCAAGTAGGCCATCCGCTTCTAATGTTTGAGTATTTCCATCTCTATCTTGATAATTTAATGTTAAAGACTCAAATCTTTTTATATCTTCATAAAATTTAGGAACACTCAAACAACCTTCTTGATAAATAGTTTCACCAGCTTCTTTAGTTACTATAGGATTTATAATTTCTAAAAGATTATCATCTGTTTGCTCACCATCTTCATTTGGAATATTAAGAATAAGAGCCTTTATTGGGTGAGCAACTTGGATAGCTGCCAATCCAATGCCATTTGTATTTATCATAATAGGATTCATGCTATCTAAGAGATTATGTAGTTTTTTATCGAACGCAATAACTTCTTTTGATTTTAAGCGTAATCTTTTATCTGGATACTCTACTATTGTTAACGTCATATCTATAACTTACGATTGCATTGAGACTGCAAAATCTACATTCTTTTTTTCATACGCAGCTTCAATACCATTCATTGCACTTACAACTATTTCTTCAACTGAATGGTTTGAGTTAATATCTGTTACACCGATTGAAATTTTGAGTTGTACTTCACGGTCAGATAAGAAGAAGTTAGAATTTGATACTAATTCAATCAATCTAATACTTGCTTTTTTAGCTGACTCTATATCCGTGTGTTTCAGTAACATAGAGAAAACACCATTTCCATAATGAGCTACAATATCACTTCTACGTGAAGTTTTCAGAAGAAGTCTAGCAATAGTTCTTGTCATTAAAATAGTAGCTTTTTCATTTTTAATACTTTTTTTCAAGTCACGACATAATTCGATCATAATAAGAGAGCTATTATGATTAAACTCTTTCATTAAACCTATCTCTTGTTCTATTTTAGTTAAAAGATAGCGTTTATTATACACACCAAACTGATTATCAAATATTGTTTCATTTTCTACATTTTTGACGATTTTTGCGGTTTCATCATAGATACCCTTCATCTGAGAACTTTGAGTTTTTAAAATATTGTTAAGTTTAGTAACATCACCTTCTAATGTTGCGACAATACCTATCGCATCTTTTAAATCAGGATTAGTCTCTAACTCTTTTTTTCTTTTATCTAAAATTTTAGTCATTAATGACATATTTTTGTAAAGATTAGCAGTCGCACTTAATATACTTTTTATCGAACTAAAGCCTTGTTTTAAACTCTGTTCTAAAGCAATGGTACTCTCTGCTTCATTACTCTCTTCAAGTTCCAACATGGAGTGTATCTGTTTACGAAGGTTTTCACTCTTATCTTCTAACAATCTATCAAAGTAAAGTGAGAAGTTATTTGGTGTTGGTGGTAAATTATCAGCTAAAAGAGCATGCAAAACTTCTTTTGCATAAATCTCTATGTCGCTAGATGGACTGTCCATCTGTAAATCTTCTATAGCAGGAGTAGAAGTTACTAGTGCATCTGTAGCATCATCAATATTTCTTCGATTTCTACTTCTTAATGTTCCTGCCATTTCTTATCCTTACTTCTTATCGTTCTTTTTTAGTACTTCGTCAATCATACCATATTTTTGTGCTTCATCTGCACTCATAAAGTTATCTCGATCTGTATCTTTTTCAACTTGTTTTACTGTTTGACCTGTATTTTTAGCAAGTATCCCATTAAGCTCAGCTTTCATTCGAAGAATCTCTGCTGCTTGAATTTGAATATCTGTTGCTTGACCCTGAGCACCACCTAAAGGTTGATGAATCATAATTCTAGCATGAGGAAGAGCATAACGCTTACCTTTTTCACCAGATGATAAAAGAAATGCACCCATAGAAGCTGCTTGACCTATACAGATAGTAGCAACATCAGGACGAATATAGTTCATAGTATCAAAAATAGCCATTCCTGCTGTTACAACTCCACCAGGAGAGTTGATATAGAAATAGATATCTTTTTCCGGATCTTCTGCCTCAAGAAATAGAAACTGTGCAACTATAGTAGAAGCAACTTGGTCGTTAACTTCTCCACTTAGCATTACAATTCTGTCTTTAAGTAGACGAGAGTAGATGTCATAAGAACGCTCACCACGTCCTGTTTTTTCTACTACATAAGGAATATAAGACATAACTTATGCAATCTTTTCGTTTAGTAAACCAGAAAGAACTCTATCTTCTACCATTGACATTTGAATAGCAGGTAAATATCCAGCATCTTTATACTGCTCATAAGCTTTTTGAGGATCTTGACCCATTTGCATTGCTTCAAAATAGATAGTTTGCATAACTTCTTGTTCTTCTATTTTAACACCTTTTTCTTGTGCTAAAGAATCAATGATAAAAGTAGCTCTCACACTTTTTGCAGCTTCTTCACGGAAAGTTTCACGAAGTTCATTTAATTTATCTGCATTTTCACGAAGTTCTTTAATCTCATCTTCACTCATAGTTCCAGCTTTTTTATTTAATGCCATATCAATTTCTTGTTCAACAACAAATTCTGGAAGATCAAAAGTTAACGATGTAACTAAAGTTTCAAGAAGTTTTGGTTTTAAATCTTCATTGTAAAGTTTACCAAGAGCTTCATTTTCTAATTGAGTTTTTACTTGTTTAGTAAGTTCTTCTAAAGTAGCATTTTCTTCACCTGGCATCATTTTAGCAGCTAACTCATCATTTATTTCTACATCTTCTTTTACTTGAATCTGTTTAACTGTAACTTTAAACTCAGCATCTTTACCAGCTAAATCTCCACCGTAGTTTTCAGGGAAAGTAACTTTAACTACTACTTCTTCATCACGTTTCACACCGATAAGTTGATCTTCAAAACCTGGGATAAAAGAGTTTGATCCAAGAGTAAGTGCATGATCTTTACCAGCACCACCATCAAATAAAACGCCATCAATAGAACCTTCAAAGTCGATAACTGCAGTGTCACCCTCTTTCATTTTACGGTTACGTTTAATATCAACTAAAGGAGCTTGTTGTTGTGCTAAGTCTGTGATTCTAGCAGTTACTTCCTTTTCAGAAATTTCTGGTTTTTTGAAGTCAGGTACTGATTTAGAAATATCACCAAGCTCAATAGATGGACGCATCGCAACTTTAACAGCTACTTCAATTTTATCTTCGCTTTTATCAAACTTAGTAATATTTGGCTCACCGATTAAAGATTCATTAGAAATTTCTAACTCTTCAAGACCTTTAGCTAAAACACCACGTAAAGCTTCTGCTTCAGCATCTTCAACAAGTTTTTGACCATACTGTTTTTTTACAATAGCCATAGGAACTTTGCCTTTACGAAAACCTTGAATATTTGCAGTTTTACTTAACTGTTTTGCGATTTTTTCTATGTTAGCATTAACCTCATCCATTGAGATTGTTGCAGTAATTTCAGCATTTGCACTATTAATTTTTGTTGATTTGATTTCCATCGATTTCCTTTATTATTGTTGATAATATAGTCATATGACTACTATTTTGAAGTATATTACCTAAAAACTGCTTTTAATTAGCTTTTACAGATTTCTGCTTTAAAGTTTAAAATTAGAATCCATAAGACTGCAACATCTATCATGACATCAGCAAAATTAAATACTGCAAAATTAAAACCACAATGCCAGTAGACCATATCTACCACTCCACCATGAATAAATCTATCATATATATTAGAAAAAGCTCCTCCTAATAACAGACCCATAGGAAAAGCATAACAAACTTTTTTAAGATAAAATACATAAGCTACAACACCTGTTACAAGAACTAACTGTATATATTTTAAATATTCTGCTAAAAATGAAAACATTGAAAATGCGACACCTTTATTATAAACTAAAATTAAATCTATACAATCTGTATAATATCTAAACCCATCTACAAAAAGCATTTTTATATTTTGATCAATAATAAAGATACCAAAAAGTGTAAAAAACAATACTGCAGATAAGCGTAATAAAGAACTAGGCATTCAAAGCTTTTTGAAAAAATTCAATAAGAGAATGCATCTCTTTATTCATAAGTTTAGCATCTTTCCCTTCTAGAAGAACACGTAATTTGTTCTCTGTACCAGAGTAACGAACCAAATGGCGAATATTTAAAATATCTAACTCGGTAAGTTTTTTATCTAAATCTTCAATCTCATGTAAAGGTTTTTTCACCTTTACATTAATATTTACAAGTTTTTGAGGATATAAAGTAAATGGTCTTAAAACTTCAGATGCAGAAGCATTTTTATCTATCAATAGTGCTAAAATTGCAAGAGCAGAAACAAGACCATCACCAGTTTTAGCATAATCATGCATAATCACATGACCACTCTGTTCTCCCCCAAAGTTTATACCTTCTTTTTTCATTATTTCTAAAACATTTTTATCTCCAACATCTGAACGCCAAAGGTTTAATCCATTATCTTTCATGTAATCTTCTAAACCTTGGTTACTCATAACTGTTGAAACAATACCTTTTCCTTTCAGTATTCCTTGTTTATTCAGATGTACACCAAGTGCACCAAGAAGTTGATCTCCATCTACTATTTCACCTTTTTCATCAACAATAACAAGTCTATCTGCATCACCATCAAGAGCTATTCCTAAATCTGCTCTATATTTTACAACAACATTTTGCAAATCTTTAGTATGGAGGGCACCACACCCTTCATTAATATTAAAACCATTAGGTTTATTATGAATAACAACTACATCTGCACCTAACTCTTCTAAAACTGTTGGACCAACTTTATATGCAGCACCATTTGCAGTATCTAAAACAATACGCATTCCCTGCAGAGTCATATGAAGTGGAAAAGAATTCTTTAGCTGAACAATATAACGACCTATAACATCATCTATTCGTTTAGCTTTACCTATATCTTTACCTGTGACTTGACACTCCTGCAGTCTTTCAGGATTAAAATAAATACTTTCAATCATCTCTTCAACTTCACAAGGGAACTTATCTCCATTCCCGTCAAAAAGTTTAATACCATTATCTTCGAAAGAGTTATGTGATGCTGAAATCATAATTCCTGCATCACAACGCATATTTTCAGTGATGAATGCTATAGCAGGAGTAGGCATAGGACCTACTTCTATTACATCATATCCTACTGCTGTTAATCCACTTACAATAGCATTTTCTATCATATAGCCACTTCTTCGTGTATCTTTTCCAACAAGTATTCTATTTGTAACTGCTTTAGATTTTAAATATATTCCTACTGCCATAGCAACTTTCATGGCAACCTCAGCACTTAAAAATGTACCTGCTTCGCCTCTTACACCATCTGTTCCAAATAATTTCATAGTTTTCACCACTTTCCTAAATCTTTAATCTGTTTATAGGCTTCAAAATCTAACGCTTAAAAAAAGAGACTTTAGAATATTTATTCTCTTTTTTTAAGTGTTTGACTCAGGTTATTGCTATTATAAACATAACTTTGAGCATTTTACCACCACTTAACTTAATTTTAATTATCTTTAAGCTATTATTGCGCACTTAAATTCCAAAAAGGACTCACAATGGCAAATCACAAGTCATCAATAAAGAGAATTCGTCAAACACTCGTTCGTACAGAACGTAACCGTTTTTATAGAACTCGTCTTAAAAACATCGTTAAAGATGTTCGTACTGCAATCGATGCAGGAAACAAAGAAGAAGCATCTGCTGCACTTAAAGTAGCTAACCAACAAATTCATAAATTTGTAAGCAAAGGTATTCTTAAAAAAGAGACTGCTGCTAGAAAAGTGAGCCGCTTACATAAAGCTGTTAACGCTATATAATCTGAGCATAATTTAATGCTTGCAGATAAACTAACACCGTTTATCAACCGCTATAACGAACTCGGCAATTTGCTGAGTTCACCTGACATTACATCTGACATCAAACGTATGACAGACCTTTCAAGAGAACAATCAAATCTTTTACCAATAGTTGAAAAAGCAAAAGAGTATCAAACTTTAATCGCAGATATTGCCGATACAAAAGAGATGCTCAGTGATGCTGAAATGGGCGAAATGGCAAAAGAGGAGCTTAAAGAACTTGAACCACAAAAACCACTACTAGAAGAAGAAATCAAAACTCTTCTTCTTCCAAAAGATCCAAATGATGATAGAAATATTATCGTGGAACTTCGTGCTGGTGCTGGTGGTGATGAGGCTGCTATCTTTGTTGGCGATCTTTTTGATGCATATACTCGTTTTGCCGATCTACAAGGTTGGAAAATTGAACTTATCTCTACGTCTGCATCTGATGCAGGTGGTTACAAAGAGGTAACTGCACTTATAAAAGGTGAACAGGTTTATAGTAAGTTGAAATATGAGGGTGGTACGCACCGTGTACAACGTGTACCACAAACAGAATCTCAAGGACGAGTTCATACATCTGCAATTACAGTCGCTGTAATGCCTGAAGTTGATGATGTTGAAGTAGTTATTGAAGATAAAGATCTAAAGATAGATGTTATGCGTTCATCTGGTTGTGGTGGACAGTCGGTAAATACTACCGATTCAGCTGTTCGTATTACTCACTTGCCAACAGGTTTAGTGGTAACTAATCAAGATCAAAAATCACAACATAAAAATCGTGAAAAAGCGATGAAAGTTCTTAAAGCAAGACTTTTCGACCTTGAAATGCAAGAACAACAATCTGAAAATGCAGCAGAACGTGCAGCACAAGTAGGAAGCGGTGATAGATCTGGACGTATTCGTACTTACAACTATCCACAAAATAGAATGAGTGATCACAGAATCAATCTTACACTTTATCGTTTAAATGAAATAATGAATGGAGGATTACTTCTTGAAGTAATCGAACCTCTTATCGCAGATAATCAGGCAAAAATTGTTGAAGCAGCTGGACTTTAGTCTCAGCCTTCAACAACTTCTTTTTAAACTTCCCATTCAGTATTAAATGTATTTACAACTCTACCTTCAAAAGTAATAGTTCTCTCATTCATACCTAAATAAAGTGTTTCACCACTTGTCGGATAAACTTCGATATTCTCTTTTACTTTACCCTCTTGTAAAGCTCTATAGAAACAAGCTGCCATTCCTGTTCCACAAGCTAGTGTTTCATCTTCAACACCTCTCTCATAAGTTCTTACTCGGATATTTTCACCATCAACAGCACAGATATTTACATTTGCATTGTACTTATACCGTAGTTCTCTTACTTCTTCTATATCAAACTCATTAACACTCTCTTTGATACAAACAAGATGAGGAACACCTGTATTTAAAAGCCACCAACTACGACCATTAAATACTATTTCTTTATCTAAAATCTCAGGAGGAGTTAGCTCACTTAAAACCATTCCATTAGTCTGAGTATTATCACTTACTTTAGCATTTATAACACCAGCACCTGTTAAAAAACTCATATTTAAAGGAGCTAATGAGTTATTATAAGCATAATGTGCAGCAGCTCTTGAACCATTTCCACACATATCTGCATGACTACCATCGGCATTGTAAAACTCCCATTCAAAGTCCAATACATTATGAGGAATCAAAACTATAAGACCATCAGCACCTATACCATCTTGACGATGACACAATTTTTTTGCTAACTCTGCTCTATTTTCTTTTTTCTCACTTGCAAATATAACAAAATCATTACCATTAGCACTATATTTAGAAAGTTTCATACTATTTCTCTTCTATTTTAAATATTTTTTCTTAATTATTGTAACAAAATCTTCGCACTCTTTCTGAAGATGTTTTAAGTTCTTAGAATTATCAATTACCCAAGTTGCTCTGGATTTTTTTTCATCAATTGAAAATTGAGTAGCAATACGCTTTAAAGACTCTTCTTGTGAATATCCATTTCTCTTCATAAAACGCTCAAGTTGAATCTCTGAAGGACTATAAACTACAACACTTTCAGCGATATCATAATTATTATTTTCAAAAAATAAAGGAATATCTATAAGATAAGGAAATTTCAATTTATCCTGTTTTTGACTTCGTTCTAATATCTCAGCTTTAATCTTAGGATGTAAAAAATCTTCTAAAATTTTTTTAGCTTTAGTATCTGAGAAAATAAACTCTCCAAGTTTTGATCTATTCACTTTACCGAGCCGTAAATATTTAGCTCCAAAAGTCTCAGCCACCCAAGAGGAATGATGTTCTAAAATCTCATGACTAATAGTATCAGCATCAATAACACGCATACCATTAAGAGCTAAAAGAGAAGCTACAGTACTCTTTCCTGTAGCAATACTCCCAGTTAAAGCAATTGCATATTCATATGCCATTAGTTTTTAATAATTCCTAGGTACTCTTTACGGATATTATTTCCCATAGCAAATGCTGCTGGATGAACATCACAGTTATAATAGTTAAGATTATCTAACATATCTGTACGATGAAGGATTATATCAGCGGTAGGGTGATACTCTTTTGAAGCAAGAAGAGAAAATTGTCCTTCATTTACACGAAAAGGCATAATAACTTTTGCATATTTACTTAAAATTTGCATAGTTTGTTTATTTATTTCAATTTTATCTAAAGATGGAATATCCATAACTATCAAACCATCTTCTTGTAAAACACGGTTAATATGTGCAAGAACAGCAGCATCACTACCCATCTGAGATATAACAACATCATATTTAGCATTATCTTCAGCACGAAGTTGGTCAAAATTTGAGATAACTTTATAAGCAATATTATCATGCTTATCCATTTCAATAACAAAACCATCAGCATTATCACTTAATAGTAGAACATTTTTAGGTGCTTTATTTGTACAAACGCCAACGTGAACCATCATCTCATTATATATAAAATCTTTCATATTAATTATTCCTTATTTATTACTGCGATTTTAGCCACTTTTGGATTAATTTTACTTAATATTGATATAATTGCAAAATATTTATATAAACATAAAGGTATAGAATGAATTTCAATAAAATTAGATCATTTTGTAGTCCATTTAGAATAATTCTTGGACTTACTTTAATCGCTACAGGTATTTATCTTTCAAACTACTGGTTCTTTTTAGGAATAGTTCCTGTTATTGCAGGTATTACAAAATTTTGTCCACTCTGTATGATAAGCGGAAAATGCGATTTACCAACAAATACAAAGGAAGAAAATAATGGGTCAAATTAGTTATAAAGATGCTGGAGTAGATATCGATGCTGGAAATAGTTTTGTTGAGAACATCAAGCCTTTAGTAAAAGCTACAAAAATTCCAGGTGTTATGGGTGGAATAGGTTCATTTGCTGGTGCTTTTGAACTACCTCAAGGATTTAAAGAGCCTGTTATGCTTGCTGCAACTGATGGAGTTGGTACAAAGCTAAAACTTGCTATTGATTCAGGTATTCATAATACAGTGGGGATTGATCTTGTTGCTATGTGTGTTAATGATTTACTTTGTAACTTTGGAACTCCATCTTTTTTTCTTGATTACTATGCAACAGGTAAACTAGATGTTAAAAATGCCACAAACGTTGTGGCAGGAATTGCAGAAGGTTGTAAACAATCAGAATGTGCTTTAATCGGTGGTGAAACGGCTGAAATGCCTGGTATGTATTCCGAAGATGACTACGATTTGGCTGGTTTTGCAGTTGGTGTTGCAGAAAAAAGTGAAATGGATAGAGTAAGTCTAGTTCGTGCAGGACATAAACTAATAGCTCTTCCATCTTCTGGTCTTCACTCCAATGGTTTTTCATTAGCACGTAAAGTTCTATTTGAAAAAATGAAAATGAGTTTCAAAGATGATTTCAATGGTAGACCACTTATTGAAACACTTTTGGAACCAACAAATATTTATGTGAAAACTTTTAAAGCTTTAAAGAATGAAATAGTTGCAATGGCTCATATTACAGGTGG
>Ga0256826_1003020_pt1 | contig 10138 bp, 8 predicted proteins | sample CV79metaG_FD_185975 | JGI IMG/M metagenome (GOLD analysis project Ga0256826, IMG submission 185975) | Hydrothermal vent microbial communities from East Pacific Rise, Pacific Ocean - CV79 | ecosystem: Environmental > Aquatic > Marine > Hydrothermal vents | place: Pacific Ocean: East Pacific Rise... | reverse complement strand
AGTGTCCTATGCAATAATACCATTTTTTGTGCAGTAATATCAGATAAGTTGCTTAAAAAATAAACATAGTTTTATATTATTACTCTATTTCTACCCTCATTTTTTGCTTTATATAACTTCTCATCAGCTAATGCTATCATCTGGTCAAAAGATGATGATATATCTGCATTTAAACCAATTGATATACTCATTCTAAAAGATATATTATGAAACTTAACAACTAAATTTTCAACTTCAAGTCTGACTTTTTCCATAATATCAAAGGCAAGTTTGGTACTAGTATTTGTAAGAATCACACAAAATTCTTCTCCACCATAACGAGTTACAACATCTGAGCCTCTAAAGTTATCTTTTAGTAATTTTCCAAGCATTTTAAGAGATATATCACCCACTTCATGCCCATACCTATCATTTATCTTTTTAAAATAGTCAATATCTATCATAGCAACTACAATTGAAAGATGATCTCTTTTTGCATTTTCATAAAGTTTCAAACCTGTTTCATAAAGATATTTTCTATTATATAAACCTGTTAAAAAGTCAGTAACAGCAGACTCTTCTGCGAGTTTAATGTAGTACTGCATCTCAAGATTTGAAATAACTCTTGATAAAAGTTCTTCTGGCATAAAAGGTTTATTTATAAAATCATTTGCACCATTTTTTAAAAATTCCACACTTATCATAGACTCACTTGAAGCACTAATCCCAATAATAGGAAGTTCATTTAAACAAAACTTTTCACGAACAATTCGAACCATTTCAATACCAGTCATCTCTGGCATATTTTGGTCAGTTATTATAAGTTGAATATCACAATTTTTTTCTAAAACACTTAATGCTTCTTTAGCACTAGAAGCTTGATATACATCTAATGGTAATTTTTCTAAACTAAATAGCATCTGCATTCTTGATGTTTGCATATCATCAACAATAAGAACCTTTGAGCCTTTAAAATTATTTATAAATTGAATTAATCTTATTGAATAGTTAAATGAAATATTATTTCGTTTATCAACAAAATCTAAAATATCTTTGCTTTTTATAAGTTTATGTAGTTTTTCATCATCTTTATCACTCATTGCAATAACAGATATACCATTTGAAATCACATAATCTATACAAACTCCATCGATGCAATCATCAAAAGATGAGTTTACTAAGGCAATAAAAAAGTCATCACTGTTTTCTAATAACTTTTTTAAAGATCTATAACTAGTTGCACTCTCATATGATAAGTGTAATTTTTTCGATATTAAGTTTTTTAGTAATTTAACAGTTGAGATATCAGAATCAACAATCAATACTTTTTTCATTCAAAACCTTCACACTTAACTTAAATGACAAATGAATTTTATCTATTTTCTTTGCCTATATATATTTTTATGATACCATCATACCAAAAAAATGAAACTAAAACTATTATTTATAAACATAATCTATCTTATTCAAAATACACCGAAACGTTTACACGTATTTTCAATCACTAAAAAGATAGTATTTCTTATTCTTCTTTCATACTTAGCCTTAGGTTCACTCTTTTACCAATATACTCAAAAGGTATCTTTTCCAGCTCTTATATCTCATCAAGAAAATCAAATTAATTCTATAGCTTTGTTTATTAAAGCAGAGATCGAACATATTCCAGAACTAAGTAAAAATAATTTAAAGTATATTAAACGTAAAATGCTTGAAAATTCACATATATATGCTTTAAATATAAGTACCCTAAAGTTTAATGTTGGAAAAAATATTCCTATTAGAGCAGATATGCATCTATACTATTATAATAATCAAGCCTTACTTGCAAAAAAATATCAATTTGAAGATGGTGATTTTACTATTTATTACAAGGCAGATCAGTATATTCAAGAGATTCAAAGTATCTTAGATACAGCCTATTTAACTTTTATTTTAATGTTTGTAACACTTGTAATAATCGCAATATTTTTAAAACTTGCACTACTTCCATTTACACAACTTGCATCTGTTATGAAAGATATTGATTATGCGTCTCCACAAGAATATAGTTTGCCACTAACCTACTCAAATGATGAAAGACATGATTTAATCTCATCATTTGAAGAGTTATCATACAAACAACAAGAATATGCAAATGAGCTAAATAATCTAAATGCTTCACTTGAAGACAGAGTAAAAGATAAAATAATTCAACTTCAAGAACTAAATAACCTACTTGAGTTAAAAATTAAAAATGAAGTAGAAAGAAATAGACAAAAAGATAAAATATTATCTGAGCAATCAAGATTTGCCGCACTTGGAGAGATGATAGGAAATATTGCTCACCAATGGAGACAGCCTTTATCTGCAATTACAACAGCAACTGGTAATGCCAAAATAGAGAATATGTTAGGCATTACAAATAAAGAATCACTTGATGATACTTTTAACCGCATCGATGAATACACTCACTATTTATCAGATACTATTGATGATTTTAGAAACTATTTCAAACAAGATAAAAAGAAAAAAGCATTTTATGTACATGATGTTATAAAAACAGCAGTTAGCATCTCTAAAGGTAGCTTAAACGATATAAGAATTATAGAAAATCATGCAGATTTCAAAATTAAACTTATAGGTTATCCATCTGAGTTAATGCAAGTTATTATAAATATTTTCAACAATGCAAAAGATATTCTTGAAGAAAAAGACCTTGCTAAAAAATATATAGTATTATCAACAGATAAAACACCACAATATATAATAATTAAAATATATGATAATGCAGGTGGCATACAGAAAAAGAATTTACCTCAAATTTTTGACCCGTACTTTACAACAAAACATAAGTCTCAAGGTACAGGAATTGGTCTATATATGTCAAAAGAGATGATAGAAAAACATATGAAGGGTTCTCTTAACGCAAGTAATAGATCTTTTGATATTGATGGAACTGAATACGTCGGAGCGTGTTTTACTATTATGCTTCCGTATAATTAGAGTATTTTTCTAGCCAAGATGTAATTACAACTCTAACTTCTTTGTGTCTTTTCATAGCTGATGAATACATTACTAAAGGAACTACTTCTTCATTTTTTAACTTTATTGCAACTCTATAACTTCTGCCATCTGTTCCTGCAACTTCTTGAATAACAACTGTTTTGATTTCATCAAACTCAAAGGTACCTTGTTTTGTTTCATAAACTTCTTCTCTATACCATTTAACTATTTTTGCCTTATTATCAAAATGCATATAAGCTTTTTTTCTTGTAGCATATATTATAAAACCTAAGAATACAAGATTCACACCTGCACCAATCATTTGTACTTGATTTAAAGAAGAAAAATATTTAATAAACATAAATAATGCGATTAAACCAATTACACTAAAAAGAAGTGCTAATCTCCAAGGTTGATCAACAATTAGTAAAGAATTTTCATCATTCTCTATAACTTTCATTATGCTTCTTGTTTATGTACAGACTTTAGATAAAACTCTTGTTCTTCTTTTTGATGTTCTATTAAACCAGTAACTTCTTTTTCACTCAATTTCAAGCCATCAGGTACTCTATCTGAATGTAATTGAATAGCGGTTTGTTTATAATTTGGCTCTCCAGATTTTGGACAAAAGCATGAGGCTGTAAGTGTATTTACTAGTTGCTCATTAAAATGAAAAGGTACAAAAATATTTCCAGAAGCTACAGTCTGTGTAACTCTAACAACAACATCTTCAATACGTCCACGTCGTGAAGAAAGTGCTAATCTATCTCCAGATTTAACCTCAAGTCTAGACGCATCTTCAGGATTTATATCTACCCATGCTTCAGGTGCTAAATCATTTAAAATATCTATCGTTTTAGTTTTTGTTCGTGTATGCCATTGCTCTACAGTTCTACCTGTATTTAAAATAACAGGAAAATCTGCATTTAGAGGTTCTTGCATCGGAATCCACTCTACACAAAGAAGTTTTGCTTTGGCATCAGCTGTTCTAAAAGGCATATCTTGAGTATAAAGCCTTGAAGTTCCTAAAGGGTTTTCTTCATTACAAGGCCATTGAACTCCGCCCTCTTTTTCAAGTAAGTCATAAGTGATTCCTGAATAATCACATAACTGATTTTTAGAAACTCTTTTCCACTCGTTAAAAGCATCTTCTGGTTTTGTCCAGTCTTTAAACAACATTTCTTGAACACCTTGAAAGTGTGAAGATAACTCTAATACAATATCAAAATCACTTTTTGCATCACCTAAAGGTTCTACTGCTTTATTTGCTCTATTACATCGTCTTTCTGAGTTTGTGTAAGTACCCTCTTTTTCACCCCAAGTTCCCGCAGCAAAAACAACATCTGCTATCTCAGCGGTATCTGAATAAAAAGCATCTTGAACAACAAGTAAATCAAGTTTAGCAAGAGCAGCTCTTAACTTGTCTTGGTCTACAAAAGAGACTAAAGGATTAGTTGCAACTATCCATAAGGCTTTAATTTCACCTCTATCTATTGCATCTATTATTTCTGCATATTTATAACCACGTTCAGTTGGAACTATATCAAGTGGAACATTAATTATATTTGCATAATCATTTGCCGCAGATACATCACCATAGTTTCTATATCCTGGAAGAGAAGATGTAAATCCACCCTCTCTTGTTCCCATTGCATTACACTGTCCAGTAATCGAAAAAGGTGCTGCACCTGGTCTTCCAATTTGCCCTGTTATTAGATGCAAGTTATTAATAGCTGAAACAGTGTCTGTCCCCATAAAAGATTGATTAACACCCATAGTCCATGCTGTAAGTGCTGCATCTGCACCTGCGATAGAACGTGCTATTTCATACAGCTCTTTTACATCGATACCTGTAATATTTGCAACTTCTTGAGGTGGATAATCTTGAAGATGTTTTTTTAATGCACCAAAACCATTACAGTTTTTCTTAATATACGCAGCATCTTCCCAACCCTGCTCTAGTATGATGTAACACAAACCATTTAAAAGAGCCAAATCACTTCTAGCTTTCAAAGGAACATACATATCTGCCATTTGAGCTGTTTTAGAATATCTTGGGTCAATCACAATAATTTTTGGCTTTTTCTTATTTTTTGCAAGATGCAGTTTAAGAATAGGATGATTATCTGAAATATTCGCACCAATAAGTGTAATTACATCTGCTACTTCAAAATCTTCATAACAACCAACAGGCCCATCTGAACCTAAAGATTGTTTATACCCAGCAACTGCAGATGCCATACAAAGTGTTGTATTTCCATCATAATTATTAGTACGAAGGCCAAGTTGAACAAACTTACCTAAGGTATAAAATTCTTCACTTAAAAGCTGTCCTGTAGAGATAACCCCAATTGCCTTAGCGCCATGTTCTCTTGTAATACGTTTAAATTCATCTGATACTTTTCTAAAAGATTCATCCCATGTTGCTTTTTCTAAACTAGAGTTTTTTCCAGCTTTTTTCATTAAAGGAGTTAATATTCTGTTATCTGCATTTATAAGTTGATGTTCACTTAAACCCTTAGGGCATAAGGTTCCCATATTTACAGAATGCGCAGGATTACCTTTTGTATAAACAGCTTTACCATCTTTTACACCAATATAAAGCCCGCATCCAACACCACAATAACCACAAGTTGAAAAAACCCATTTATCAGGTTTTTTTGCATCGGCTATCATTCCAAATTTTTCATCATTTGAGAGTTTGTATTTTTCTTCTTTTATATCAAAACCAAGAAAATCTTTAAATTTTTGTATCATAATTAATGCCTTTGCTTACCAGCGAAAAAGTTACCTGCCATATTTAAAGGAACTACCGTCGCGTAAAATAAGAATCTATCTGTAAACTCTGAAATACTCATCATAATAATTGCTAAAGCTAAAAGCCAAGCAGATGCAGCACTTGAAACCATTACCGTTACTAAAAGAGGAAGTAAAATAGCACCTATTATAAAAGTAATTATCCTTACCTTTTGATGTTGTTCAAAAAATGTTTTATATAATTCTTTAGTTTTTTCTAGTTGTGCTTTATATTCACTAGATTCTGATAAGTTTCGTTTATCTTCATAAGTAAAAAATGCCTGAGCTAAAGCAACCATAAGTGCTAAACTCATCAAAGAAGAAGCAGATTCACTAGCACCTTGTGCCAAAAGAGCAAATGCCACTAAAAACATACCTATATAACTAACACCAAAGAACTTAAACAGAGTTGTTTTTCTATTCCAAGAAGGACGAGCTACAATTTGATAAATCATACCTTGAGCATAAATTCCATATACACCAATTGCTAATGTTATAGCCTCAAAGAAGACTCTAAAGTAAGCGCTAATATCAAAGAAATAAAGCATAATATTTAAAGACATAAGCCCTGTAAACAGACCTAAGGCTAAGGCTTCTCTACTTAACCAAGATGTTTTTATATTTTTCATTGCCATCATTGCCATACCTGGACGACCTAGATGCAAGGCAGAAAGAGGTAAACCTAAGGCTGCTGGTAACATTACAAGTAAAGCCATTATCCAATTTGGAGATGTCTTTCCACTTATACTTAAGATATCACCTAAAAAAAGTGCAAAAAACGCACCTAAAGATATTTGTGTTAAAACTGTCATAAACACAAGAGGAAGTTCTGAGTGCGAAGGTTTTAAATGATGAGCATCTGCTTCTGTCATCTCAGGCATATTTTCGGGAAGTGTATAACGTGTAGTTGCATTTGTAACTCTTGCATCTACAAGATGTGGCATATTTCCTTGTGCATCTATGTCTTCTTTTAACCACTCATCAGGTCTAAAAACTTCTATCTCAATAGCTCCAGAAGGACAAGCTTGAACACAAGCAGGTGACTGACCTTCATCAAGTCTTTCATGACACATATGACATTTTGTTACAATCTTACGTTCTTCATGAAAAGTTGGAACCCCATAAGGACAGTTCCATGTACAGTACTGACAACCTATACAAGATGGATCATCATGAATAACAATTCCTGTCTCTTCTATCTTAATATATGAGTTTGTTGGACAACCAATCAAACAAGCAGGATCAATACAGTGATTACAAGACATTGAATTAAAAAGTTGAGAAACTTCAGGAAAAATTCCACCTTCCATCTCACCAACACGTCTCCATTTTATATCTGCTGGATTATTATTTTGTTCATTACACGCAACCTCACAACAGTGACATCCTACGCAAGCAGTTGCATCAAAATGAAACCTATAATTTTCACCTTCTTGAAGTTCAGGTAAATCAATACTGTAGTTTCCACACTGCATTCCTGTATCAGCCTTGTGGTTAATAAAACTTTCTAATGGAGTTGTAGCTTCCAAATATTTTTCCTCATCTATTATATATATGCAATTATATCTTATCTACAATGTAGATATTCAGATATCAATGGTTATTTTTTAATCATATAGCAATTTTATTTATGATTAAATTTTAACCATCAAGATTGACATAAGTTATCTTATATATATTATAATTCTATCAATAATTTATACAAGGATAATATATATGGCAGGATTTAAAGCATTAAAAGGTGAAGGACACTGGCCAACACTTTTAGCAGCTTTTTTATACTTCGATTTTAGTTTTATGGTTTGGACAATGCTTGGGCCATTGGTTACAGAAATTAACGAGGCTTTAATAAAAGGTGGCGCCTTAGGCATGACAGATGGTGAGAAAGCAACTCTTCTTGCACTTCCTATCCTTTCGGGTGCAATTTTGCGTATTCTTCTTGGTTTTGGTGTTGATAAACTTGGACCAAAGAAGACTGCACTTATATCTCAAGGTATTGTTATAACGGCCCTATTTTTTACATATTTTCAAGCTGATACTATTACTTATAATCAACTTTTAATAGTTGCACTTGGTCTTGGTTTTGCAGGAGCTTCTTTTGCAGTTGCTCTTCCACAAGCTGGTCAATGGTATCCACCTAAACTTCAAGGTGTTGTTCTTGGAATCGCTGGTGCTGGTAATATTGGTGTTGTTGTAGACTTCTTATTTGCTCCAAAAATTGCTGAACATTTTGGTTGGTCAATGGTTTTCTTAGTAGGTGGTTTACTTTCTACTATAATATTTCTTGTATATCTGTTTATGGCAAAAGATGCACCAGCATCTGTTTATAAAGCAAACCCTAAAAAAATAAAAGACTATTTAAAACTTTTAAAAGACAAAGACACATGGTGGTTTAACCTTTTCTATGCAATCTCTTTTGGTGGATTTGTTGGCTTCGCTGGATATATGAAAGTATATTTAATGAACACTTATGCAGTTGAAATGGGAGAACTTGGTATGGCCTGGTTAGCTGAGGAAAATGTAAAAGTTATGGCTGGTTATTTTGGGGCAATTACAATCTTTGCAGGCGCGGTTCTTCGTCCTGTTGGTGGAGCAATCGCTGATAAGATGGGTGGAGTAAAATCACTTTATATTTTTTATGGCTCGGTTGTAATTATGGCTGTAACAACAGCTCTAGTACCTTTACCATTTCCTCTTGCAATTGTAGTTCTTTTTATAACTATGGCAAGTCTTGGTATGGCAAATGGTGCAGTTTTTCAACTAGTACCTCAACGTTTTGGAAAAGACATTGGTGTAATGACAGGAATTATCGGTGCTGCTGGTGGTCTTGGTGGTACAGCTTTAATCAAAACACTTGGTTGGTCAAAGGGTGCTTTTGATGGTTATTCTGTAGGTTTTTTAATCTTTGCAGCTGTTGTTCTTGTAGCAATCGCAGGTATCTCATTTGTAAAAACTCGTTGGAGAACTACATGGGGCGCTGTTGCTGGTGGGCGTATTTAATAGTTAGTGTATAGATTTTTATATGTTGCAAAGTTTTTTATTTGACTTATTAAAAACTAAAAATACTTTGTAATATTTTAGATATTAAAAAAATTATGAACTTGAAGTATTATCAAACTGATAAACAACACCTTTTTCATACTCTTTTACAAGAATATCAAAACACCCTGCAATCTCTTTCATCGTTTCTATATTTGGTTCAATATAAATTTTATTTTTACTTTTTGTCATCGTGATAATTTTGGCATCTTTCAACTCTTTTAAATGTCTAGAGATTGTTGGTAAGGCAAAATCAAAATGTTCAGCAATACTTGTCACACAAGTTGCTTGAGCAATAATATCATTCTTAGGTTGTGTATTATCAATAGAACAGGCATAACCTCCTGTAAATATATTCTTAAATATTTTAAATCTTGTTTCATTTCCCAAAGCCTTAAAAATCTTAATCTTGTCATCCATATCTAACATTTTCGCCCTTTTCTTAGAAGTAACAGTATAGCTAAAATTAATCTATTTAGCAATTTAGACAATTAACTTTATATTAAGCAAGACAAATATATACTTTTTAAATCAATTTAGCTTATTAGCTAAATATAAGGAAAATAATGAAAAATCTATTATTAATAATTGGAGTGCTGTTGGCAACAACATTAATGGCTGAACCTATGGGTAAAATGGACTTAATTAAAAAGGCACAAAAAGAAGTAGGTCAAATATCTGCAAAGAAACTTAAGAGTTTACTTGATGAGGATGAAGATGTTATTGTTCTTGATGTTCGAGAGAAAGAACAAAGAGCAGAAGGGAGTATCCCCTCTAATGAGATCAACCAAGAGCAATTCATCTCTATCACTCGTGGGAACTTAGAATGGAAAGTCAATAAGCTAATTCAAGACAAAGAAGTAATTATTGTTACCTACTGTCGTAATGGAGGTCGTGGAGCACTTGCAGCTAAGGTTCTAAAAAAGATGGGTTATGAAAATGCCACCACTTTAAAAGGTGGTTTAAAAGGGTGGGCAAAGGCAGGCTACCCTATCCAAACAGGCTTAGGAAATGTTATTTTAAAGCAAGGCAAATAAAATGATAACTATAATCTTAAACCACCAACCTTATGATGGGTCCGATGTAACATGGAACGCACTTCGTTTAGCTTCATCACTACATGAAAATACTCAAGAGGTAAATATATTTTTAATGAATGATGCCGTTGATTTAGCTAGAGATAAAACAACTAAACCAGATTTATATGACCATGACCTTGTAAAAATGATTAAAAAACTTTATAAAGATGGTGTGAACTTACAAGTATGTGGTAGTTGTAATGCACGATGTGGACTTTTTAAAAATGAGCCTTATTTTGATGAGAAGATATCTTCTACCATGC
>Ga0256826_1003019_pt1 | contig 10138 bp, 8 predicted proteins | sample CV79metaG_FD_185975 | JGI IMG/M metagenome (GOLD analysis project Ga0256826, IMG submission 185975) | Hydrothermal vent microbial communities from East Pacific Rise, Pacific Ocean - CV79 | ecosystem: Environmental > Aquatic > Marine > Hydrothermal vents | place: Pacific Ocean: East Pacific Rise... | reverse complement strand
GAAAGGTTACAAGTAGAACTGTAAACCTTAGCGATGGAACAACTCAATCATTAGGTATTATGATGCCAGGTGAGTATACTTTTGGAACAAATGAAGCTGAGATTATGGAGATGTTAAGTGGTGAGCTTGAGATAAAACTTCCAGGTGAAGAGTGGAAAACACTGAGTACTCCTGAGACTTTTAATGTTCCTTCAAACTCTTCTTTTGATCTAAAAATAAAAACAGTTACTGACTACTGCTGCTCATATATAAAATAAGTCAGTATGAAAACAGCTAATAATTTTCGCATTTTAATTGTTGATGATGAAAAGCTAAATATAGAGCTTGCAGCTGTCTACCTAAAAGAGGATGGTTATAAGCTCTCTTTTGCACTAAACGCCAAGTCAGCTATAGAGAGTGTCATAAAGCATAATATCGACTTGATACTCTTAGATATAAATATGCCAGGCAAAGATGGTTTTGAGGTCTGTAAGCTTCTAAAGAATGATCCTAAGACTAAAGACATACCTGTAGTCTTTTTAACTGCTCAGACAGACATAGAGTACATCTCTCGTGCTTTTGAAGTTGGTGGTGTTGACTATATTTCTAAACCATTTAATGGGGTTGAGTTAAAAGCTCGTGTGAAAACACATTTGCAAACTCTCTCAAACCTTCAAGAGATAAAAGAAAAACAATCAAAGTTAGCACAACTGAGTATAACAGATCAGCTAACAAAACTTCATAACTCACTCTATTTTGATGCACAAATAAAAGCATACAATACTCGAAAAGAAAGCTTTTGGTTTATATACATAAAAATTGATAGATTTGATAAAATAAATCAAATATATGGTTTTCATAGTGCAAATAAAATTATTAAAAAATTTGCAAACCTTATAGATGAAGTAGCCTTTTCAAATGCAATTGTTGCAAGACTTTATGGGACAGGCTTTGGAATACTTATGAAGGGTTATGAAATACAAACAGTAAAAGAGCTCTATGAGAAGCTCTTAAAAAAACATTCACAAGATAAAGAAATAGCAAAAGTTTTTACTTTTTCAACAGTTCTTTGTAATATTAATGATTCTACAGTATCTCTTCCTCTTGTTTATAAAAAGATACAGCAGAGTATGTATAAAGTAGAGAGTTCAGACGATAAATATATTTTTGTTAAATAAGTAATTTAATTCGTCTGATTAACTCTTCTAATTGAGAAGTAAGAACTTTTTTATTTCGTATATGGGTCTCTTCATCCCAATTATCAAGATCTTTTTCATATTCTGTTGCCAGTGATGAAAGTATGTTAAACCTAAAGTTCCCCGAGATACCTTTAATATTATGTGTGATATCTTTATTAATATTTTGAGTTTGTAATTTTTTTAACATACCTGATGCACTAGAGATAAAACTACCAAGGAGTTTTATTATAATCTTTTTATCGGCAATGTTTAAATGTTTACTAATCAGTGGAATATCTACTAAATCATACTCAGCAGAAGTGTTGTTTTTATCTTTATCTAGATATTTTTGAAGCATAGCATCTAACTCTTTAGGTACAATTGGTTTATGAAGTGATTCATCAACACCAGCTTCTTTAAACGATATAATATCTGATTCTATTACATTGGCTGACAGTGAGATAATTGGCTTACTGTAATTAGCTTTTCTCAGTTGTCTTGTAGCACTTACTCCATCAAGAACAGGCATATTTATATCCATGAAAATAATATCATAATTATTTTCAAAAGCTTCATCAATAGCCTCCTGACCATTATTGACAATTGTAAAATTAAGCCCTCTCTCTTCAAGCATAACAGATATAAGCATCTGATTTGTTTCATTGTCTTCGGCAACTAAGATATTACCATTAAAAGTAGTATTTGATTTAGAATCTTGACTAATAACAACTTTTTTATTTCTGTTTGTTAGTGTTATGAGTTTATCAAATAGAGATGAACCAGTCATTGGTTGTTCAAGAAGATGAAACTTTTCATGAGCACAGCTAAAATTATTTTCTGAGCCTTCTATATATATGAGTTGGAGATTTTTATACTGATCTAAAGTAGTTCTACATGCTTCTTGGTCAAAAAGTTTTGAGCAAACTATTAAAATATCTGTTCTCTCGTTAATCTTATCTAGAGTGTGAATCTTTGTATAATCACATTGCCATGCATCCAAATATGTATATAGTATATGATTGATTGTGCAAGATTTCTCATCCTCATTTCCTAAAATACAGATATTTATAGCTTCATCTTCTACTATTTTTTTAATAGAATGTGAATCATTTATAACTGGAAGTTCAAGTGTAAAATAAAATTCACTACCCTTACCTTCTTGTGAGTTTACTTTTAATTGGGAGTCCATCATCTCTATATATTGGCTACTTATAGAAAGTCCTAATCCAGTACCTCCAAACTCCCTACTTATAGAGTTGTCTGCTTGTGAAAAAGCTTGAAATACTGTTCCTAGTTTATCTTTGGCTATACCTATGCCACTATCTTTTACTCTAAAGGAGATCTTTGCCATTTTTTTAGAGAGAGAATCCAGGGTTATATTAACACTCACTTCGCCTTCTGCAGGTGTGAATTTTACAGCATTACTTATAAGATTGTTTATAACTTGCTTTAATCTTTGAATATCACACTCAACAAGTGTTGGAATAGTAGTATCTATGTATATGTAGTAATCCAAAGACTTCTTTTTTGAGAGTGAAGCAAATGTTGAAACCGTAGCTTCCATCTCTTTAAAGAGATTTGATTCTGTTTTATAAAGAGTAAGGCTACCATTTTCTATTTTTGAAAAATCGAGTATATCGTTAACAACACTGAGAAGTGTTTGCCCACTCTTATGAATAATATCTACATAGCGTTTAGTGTCTTTGTCTAAATCTTTTCTAGTTAAAACATCAGTAAAGCCTAGTATTCCATTTAGAGGTGTTCTTATTTCATGAGACATATTTGATAAAAATGATGATTTGGCTGATTCTGAAGCATTAGCTTTTAAGATTGCATTTTCGAGGTTTGTTATATCGTAAAGATTAATTATATATTCATCGTCTATGTTTTTAACCTTAACATTAAAAGTACGCACAACACCATCTTTTGTAAGCATTTTTGCTTTTCTATCATGGTCAGTTTTATCTTGTGCAGCATCATCTATCCAGTTTGGATACTTAGATGGGTATATATAACCATCTTCTTCTATAAAGAGGTTACAGATACAGTCATGTTGGTTTTTAAAGTCCTCAAAATTTTTAAAATCAAAATAGTGAAAAAGTTTTTTGTTGGCATTTAGCATACCATCAGTTTTTGAGGAGAAGAGCACTATACTGTCTTGGTTGTCAAAAATAGCCTTTATTAGCTGTTCCTTCTCTTTAAGACGTTTTTTTGATTCTATCTGTTTTGTGACATCTTGTCTTATTGCTATAAACTCTTTTATCTTACCCTTGCTATCGAAAATAGGCATTATTGTGGCATTTACATAGTAGATAGAACCATCTTTTGCCTTATTTGAGATAACTCCTTTCCAAGTTTTCCCGTTTAAAATACTGTTCCACATCTTTTTAAAAATAAATTTTGATACATTTGGATCACGTACAATATTATGATTCTGTCCAATCATTTCATCACGTTTATATTTACTAACACGACAAAAATTATCATTAACATAAATTATAGTCCCATTTGCATCAGTTTTTGAGACTAAAGAGGAGTGATCTACAACATCTTTATACTCATTAAGAAGTTTTAAATTTTCTTTAAGTTCAATACTTGTCTGCTTAATAAAGTGAGTGAGAGCACTGAAGGTACTGTTATCTAGGTTGTTATCATCGTTTTCTTTAAACTTCTTTATATTTTTAGAGTTTTTTACCCCTTCTGAGAGTATTAAGATAGTTGTCGTACAGTTAAGAAGGGCATTGTCTCCAGTTGTACTGTAAAACTCACCATATGTAAAAAAACCAGATGTAGGTGCTATGGATTCAAACTGCTTAAATTCATTTTCTAAAACTTTTCCAAGAAGAGTTTTTCTTGCGATACAGGAGTATATAAAGATAGCTTCAGCAGGATTATTATGAATACTTTTACTAATGATTGTTGAACCACTAATAACACTTGAAGCATTAGAAAAACCAAACTGTACTTTTTGATCTTTTTTAAGAGGTCCTGCAAAAACTATAGATTTCCCATCAACTGCCATTGGTGTGCGTGAAACAACTGTTGAGCCCTCTTTAAAAAGAAGTTGAAAATTTGAAAGTTCTGAAGCAGAATTGTCAAATATCTTATCTCCTAAGTAGCGTTTAAAAATGAGAGTCGCATCTTCACCATCAATTTTTTCAACAAGATTACCTTGTGCAGCAGTAATAGTAAACTCTTTACCAATTGGAGTCCAGTTTAAGTTATATCTGTTGTCAGCAAAAAGATTTTTTCCTGAAAAAGAGACGCCTACTGCTCCTGTTTTATATATTTTAGTTCCTAAAAATATATATGTTTTTTTGAGCTTAAAGTTATCGCCTGCAAGACCACCTGCAATAATAAGCTTAGGATTACTCTGTTTTATCCCTTTTATAAAACCTTCATAGTCAAGACCGGTGAGCCCTTCGCTTAGAACAATAGCGGCTTTTGTTTGTTTGGATGTTAGTTTTTTAGAGAGTTTTTGTCCAGCTTTTTTATCTATATTTTTTGCATAGGCTATTTGGAGTTTAGTTTGAGTAAAAAGTGTAATACTGAGGACTGTTGAATCATCATACATTTTTGCATGTGAAATCTCACCGGCAGTTGTAGTCCCTATGACTTGTGCATTAGGAAAGTCTTTGCTAATCTTAAGGAGTAGCTTTTCTATTTTATCTTTATCATTTAAAGAGGTAAATATCTGTATAAGTTCTGATGAATAATGCTCTTTTTTAAGCTCTTTTTTGACTCTTTTATACTCAATCTTGTCTGAAAGTAAAAATGATAGATGTTTCATATTGTCTGCCTTTAAAGATATTGATTTACAAGGTTTGTGAGTGCTATCTCATCTAGTGCACCAGATACTCGATGGACTTCTTTGCCTTGTTTAAATATTATAAGTGTTGGGATACTTCTTATTCCAAATCTTGCACCAAGTTGCTGCTCATCTTCAGTATTTACTTTTGTAAAAAGTGTTTTAAGAGGAAATTTTGTAGCAGCTTTTTGAAAGTTAGGTCCCATCATCTTACAAGGACCACACCAAGGTGCCCAGAAGTCAACTATTACAGGGATATCACTGTTAACTACTACTTCATCGAAATTAGCTGTGCTGAGCTCCATAGGTTTTGTTTCGAGTAGAGAGTTTTTACACTTTCCACAGTTTGCTTTTTTGTAACTATCTTTTTTTGGTATATTATTAACACTTAAACAGTGGGGGCATACTACTCTCATTTTATTCCTTTTAAAATACTATAGGGTAATTCTATTAATGTTGTGGTTGTGTTATTATCGGAGTTCATAGTTATATTTCCTTTGAGGTGCTCTGTTATAATTGTATGGCACATGTGAAGTCCTAAACCTGTTCCATTTTTACTTTTAGTAGAGAAATATGGCTCAAAAACTTTTTTAAGAATATCTTTTTCTATGCCGCCAGCATTATCTTGTATGCTTATGGTTACATGTGATGCCAATTTTTGAACATGAACTATTATCTGTCTATTTAAAGTATCGCTTTTTGAGTAGGTGAAAGCATCAATAGAGTTCTTTATGATATTTATAATACTTTGAAGGAGCTCATTTCTATAGGTATATATAGAAATATTTTCCTCTCCTTGGATTTTGTATTCTATGTCATTTTGATGCATCTCTTCTTTTAAAAAGAAGATAGAATTATCAAAAAGTGATAGTATATTTATTTCACTACTTTTTTTATTTGGTTTAAAATAATCTCTGAAGTCATCAATTGTATCAGATAAATAAGAAGTTGTTGTCTGAATTTTTGTAAATGCTTCGTTAATAGCCTCATCATCTAATTTATCTAATTCTTTTTTTATCTTCAAGGTCGCGATAATGGTGTTTATGAGAGATAGTGGTTGTCTCCACTGATGGGCAATCATAGAAACCATCTCTCCCATAGCAGCACTTCGTGAAGATGCTAAAATTTTCTCTTGACTTTGAGCTAAACGTTTAGTGTCAGTTGTATTTTCTCTAAATATTATAAATCCAATATGCGTACCATTTGCATTGTATTCTGGGACAAGAGTACTTTTAAAACAAATTTTATGTCCATGGGCACTAAAAATACTCTCTTCAAATTCTAAAACCTGTAACTCTTTCATAGATTCTACTAGTCTCATTTGAAAATCTTGTGACATCTGATTTTTTTCATGATAAAGAAAGTTTTTGCCTAAAAGTTCTTCTTTATTATAAGAAAGAAGTTCTAGTAGAGCTTGAGAAATATCAACAATACAAAAAGTTTTGTCAAACTTAATAACAAGTACTTTTTTATCTATAGTATCTCTCTCTTTAATCAACTCAGCATTTAGTTTCTTTATTGTCTCCATGTTGGCTTCTAACAGAGCATTAGTGTTAGCCATAATTGTTTGATCTGTTAGTATAAGTGCTACAAGACCTTTTTCTTCGTCAAAAGGAATTATGCTAACATCTTGCTGCATATACTCAAAACTAGAGTTATTTAGTTGGTTGACTTTAATTGGAATAAGATATTTGGAGGTACTTGCTGTGTAAAAAGTTGGCGTTTGAATTCGGAGAGCTGTTTTGATTTTTCTTTTGAGAGTTTTACTGTTTATTTGATCAAAAATATTATCAATTTTCTTGTCTAAAATTTCATACTCTTTTATACCCGTGTGAAGTTCTAGCCATTTATTGAAGTGATATATATTTAGTTCTTGGTTTAGTACGATAATCCCATTGTCGATATTAGCGACAATTTTCTTATCTATATCAAGAGTTCTAATATACTGTTGAGTTTTGTTTTGAGCCATTGTATCGATTCATCTTTAGTTAGGATGAAAATTTTTCCATGGATTTGTTGATCTTGAAAGTTAAGATCTGTGTCAATAACTATTACTTGAGAGTAGTGCTTAAAAGCAGATGTTTTTCCTATCTCTTGAAGTGGTATTTTAGAGAGGCTAGGAAGAGAGAAACTAACTTCTGTATCCATCTCTTGAGAAAGTTTTGTAGTTAGTGTGGAGGTTAGGACATTTGTGAGCTCTAATATTGCATCATCTAAATCTTCACTACTCTCTAACTCTAAATGCTTGGCTAAATTGTTAGCACTTGTTTGGTTTATGAAAAAAGCACTTTCACCTTTAAACTCTCCATTAAAGGCCTGAGTTGAAAAGAAGTAACTTTCACTTTTTAGTTCAGAAAATGTAGCTAGTAGTTCATCTGTTTGTATAACTTTAATGTTGGGAATGCTTAATGATGCGAAAGCATCAAGCATTTCTGCTACAACTGCTGTTGCATTTCCATAGGCAACATTCATAAGCTCTTGAAGTACATCCTTTTCATCTTCTGTTAGGTCAAATACTTGCATCTAAATTATGTCCAAAATTTCTTTCATTTTGTCTGCATTAATAGGCTTTTGCATATGAAGTTGAGCACCAAGAGCAATAACTCTCTCTTTTGCTTTTGTCTGTATATCTGCAGAGACCACAACTACTTTTGCGTTAGCATTTATTTCAAGTAGTTTAGGTAGTGCTTCATAACCATCCATCTCGGGCATAGTAAGATCCAAAAATACTATGTTTGGTTTTTCACTATGCATAACTTTTAAGGCTTCAACACCATTAACAGCTTGAAAAATTTCAGCTTTTTCTATATTTGCCTTTAATGACTTTACTAGACTTAATCGTGCAAGCTTAGAATCATCTACAACGAGATATTTCATATTTATTTTTTAAAAGACTCTATGCTTTCAGCCATTCCAAAATCAGGATGCTTCCTTGGATCTAGTATAACTTGTGCAAGCTTATTATTATCATTGTTTATAATAATAGGAGCTAGAAAATTTATAGTAGACTTTTCAAGTGGTTTTTGAATGATAAGTATATTGTAAACATTAATACTTGATTTTTCATTTATTTGAAGAAGAACTTTAATATCTGAAGGAATATCAAAAGAGTACTCTCTAAGTGCATAAGGATTAACTATTGTAAAAGATATATTTTTATTTTGGATATCTTTCATCGTAGAAAAAAGTGTGTCAATTTCAACTATATCTAGTTTCAATGTATCTGGAAAACCTAAAAGTTCACCTCTAACGTCATAACTCATTATCTATCCTTTAAAATAAACCCTCTTTATATTTTAAATCAGTAGCGATTAAATAACATACAGAGTTTTTAATATTAGATATATTATAGCACTCTCCAATTCCAAATGCAAACAAATCATCCTCTTTTACAATATTTGCTCCATCACTCATATCTATGAAACTAAGGCGATTATGCTCTAAAAGTCGTGCATCACTAACACCATTAAACTCTAACTCGATTGTTATCCAGTCAAAGGCACGTGCCGTATCTTGAAGTGCAAAAATAAGTTTGATTTGAAGAGGAGAGATTATTTCAAGGGAACGAAACTCTGCATCTTTAAAGTTATTAAACCTTTCTAAAAATGCAGGAATATTGTTTGGTGTCAGTGGCTTCATAAGTATGTGCCTACTGACAACCAACACACTCCATACTTCTATCTTCAACATCACCAGCAACTTCCGGTGATTGTGAACGTAGATAGTAAGTAGACTTAAGACCTAGTTTCCATGCTAGCATGTAGATTTCATTCAGGTAACGACCGCTCGCTTTATCTAGTGTTATAAAGATATTAAGTGATTGCCCTTGGTCTATCCATTTTTGACGAATTGCAGCGGCCTTGATAAGCACTGTTTGATTCAAATCATATGCTGGCGTATAGTAGCTCCAAGTTTCAGGAGAGAGTTTAGGTACTACAACTGGAATAAGACCAGAAAGATTCTCTTCAAACCATTTACGTTTAAACACAGGCTCTATAGCTTGAGTAGTTCCTGTTAAGATGGAAATAGAAGATGTAGGTGCAACAGCCATTAAGTAACCATTACGCATACCTTGATTTTTCACTTTAGTACGAAGCTCTTCCCACTCATAAGTAGAAGCAAAAAGACCACCACGATCAACTAGGTTTATAACTTCGGCATTTGCATGATCTTGAGGGAAAATTCCACGGCTCCATTTACTTCCATCAAATTCTGGATAAGCACCTTTCTCTTTTGCTAAGTCAGATGAAGCTGAAATAGTGTTATAACAAACTGCTTCCATAACTTCATCTATCTTATCGAAGTGCTCTTGACTTCCCCAGATAATAGCAGCTTCTGCTAACATCTGCGCTTCACCCATAACTCCAAGACCGATAGAACGAGATCTCATGTTAGTACGTTTTACTTTCTCAACAGGGTAGAAGTTAAGGTCTATAACATTATCTAAACATCTTACAGCAGTTGGTACTATGCGGTTAATATCTTCTTTAGTATTTATACGTGAAAGATTTATAGAAGCAAGGTTACAAACAGCTGTCGCACCATCTACCTTCTCTTTCTCAACTACAAAGATTGGAAGACCACCAAGTGAATCTAATGCTGTAACTTTCTTAGCAGGTTTTTCAATACCACTGTCAACTGTTACCATCTCTTCTTCTTCATAACTAACACTATCACCATTCTCAAAAATAAACTTTATTTTATAATGGTTAGGTTGTGTGTTTTGAAAGATCTCAGTACAAAGATTTGAACTACGAATAATTCCATAGTGATCATTTGGGTTAGCACGGTTCGCATTATCTTTAAAACATAAAAAAGGACTTCCCGTCTCAAAGTAAGAAGTAAGAATTTTTTTCCACAGATCTTTAGCTTTGATTTTTTCTTTTATGAGAGACTCATCTTCTTCTAGCTCTTTATAACGTTTGTTAAAATCTTCACCATAAAGCTCTGTAAGTTCTCTTGTGTCATAAGGATCAAAAAGAGTCCAGATTGCATCTTCTTGGACACGTTCCATAAAGAGGTCATTTAACCACATTGCAGGAAAGAGATCATGTGCGCGACGACGCTCTTCTCCAGAGTTTTTCTTGAGGTCTAAAAAGTCATTTATATCTATGTGCCATGGTTCCATATAAACAGCAATAGCACCTTTTCTTGTCCCTAACTGATCAACTGC
>Ga0256826_1003018_pt1 | contig 10138 bp, 7 predicted proteins | sample CV79metaG_FD_185975 | JGI IMG/M metagenome (GOLD analysis project Ga0256826, IMG submission 185975) | Hydrothermal vent microbial communities from East Pacific Rise, Pacific Ocean - CV79 | ecosystem: Environmental > Aquatic > Marine > Hydrothermal vents | place: Pacific Ocean: East Pacific Rise... | reverse complement strand
AATTTAAGTCCATGTTATTTGCATTTAAAACTTCTTCTTCATCATGAGTAGAAATTCCTAAAATCTTATCTTCACTAACTACGGTTCTTAAAATAGATACAGCTTTATTTATATCTTCATCTATCTTTTTTAAATCTTCTTGTCCAACATGAACTCCATCACAAAATTCTATCAATTCGTATGCATCGTTAACTATTAAAAAACCGTCATATAACTTTCTAATCATTATGAGTTGTTGCTTAATAAATGAAATATCAGCATCTTTATTTCTATATTGGATAATTTCCGCATTTTGTTCCTTAGCTATTTCTATAAATTGTTCTAAAGAAATACCTTTTTTATCAAGAATACCTTGATCACAAAGTGCGTAAAGTCTCATATTAATCTTTTTTTAATAGCGTTAATAAATCTGCAAGAGTTTTTTTGAGATTATTTCTATTAACAATCATATCAATAGAACCATGTTCAAGTAAAAATTCTGCTCGTTGAAAGCCATCTGGTAATTCAGAGCCAATTGTTTGTTCGATTACCCTTTGACCAGCAAAACCAACTAATGCACCTGGTTCTGCAATAATGATATCTCCAAGATTTGCAAATGATGCACTAACACCACCCATTGTAGGATCAGTCAGAACAGAGATAAATGGAAGGTTGTGTTTTGCAACTTTTGCTAAAGCTGCTGAAGTTTTACTCATTTGTAGCAATGAAAAAGTTGATTCCTGCATTCTAGCACCACCTGATGCACTTAAAATAATTATACCTTGATTATTTGCAATAGCACGCTCTGCTGCACGAACAATTTTTTCGCCTTCAACAGAACCAAGACTACCACCCATAAAAGCAAAATCAAAAATAACTAACTGAACTGAAACACCATTCATTTGACATTCACCACTCACTACAGAAGATTTTCTTCCTGTTTTAGCAAAACCTTCTTCAACTCTTTTTTTATATGGTTTTTTATCAACAAATTTAATTGGATCAACAGGCTCTAATGAAGCATCATACTCAATAAAAGTCCCCTCATCTGCAAGCATTTTAATTCTTTTATCTACATCAATACGGATATGAAAGCCGCATTTTGGGCAAACATAATTTTGATGTTCAACTTCTTTATAATACATTAAGGAATGACATGATTTACATTTAATCCAATGTGAACCAGCTTCTGCCTTTTCTGGCTGTTTTGTCTCAAATGTTTTTGTAAAAATATTTAGTAAATTCAAAAAAAATCCTTCAATTATATATCTATAATTTTATTATATCAAATTAATATTAATTTTAAAGATTTTTTTGTTTTTAACAAAGAAAAAGTGGATTTATTTACTGAAGTTAGACTCTATAACAACTAAAGTCTATTATAGAAATAGGGACGAAAAGTCCCTACAATTTATTTTATTAAAGATTCTATTATGCTTTTTGCAGCCTCACGCCCATCATATGCGGCCGTTACAACTAAATCAGCTCCACGATAACAATCTCCGCCAGCATAAATACCAGCAGTTGATGTTTCATGAGTATCTTCATTAATAACTATCCCACCCCATGAATTTGTCTCAATTCCATTTTCAGCTAAGAAAGATGGTATAAGAGGGTCAAATCCAAGTGACATTATAACAATATCAGCGTTAACTCTATACTCAGAATTTTTTATCTCCTCCATACGTTGACGACCAGAATCATCTTTTGCACCAAGTGTAGTTTTTACAACTTCAACTGCAATTGCCTTAGCATCATCATTTAAAATAATCTCTTTTGGAGAAACTAAAAATGAGAAATCAACACCTTCTTCCATAGCATTTTTATACTCTTTTTTACTTCCAGGCATATTTTTTTCATCACGACGATACAAACAAGTAACGCTTTTTGCACCTTCACGTTTTGCAGTTCTAAGACAATCCATAGCGGTATCACCACCACCAACTACAACAACATTTAAATCTTTAAAATCAAATTTTTTCTCATAAGATAATTTGAAATTTTTTCTTTGAATATTTGTTAAATAATCCATCGCTTTATAAACATTAGATGCATTTTCACCAGCAATACCAGCATTTTTAGCCTTTGTTGCACCAACACCAATAAACATAGCATCATGTTGGTCAGCAATAGTTTCAAAGTCAATATCACGACCTACTTCACAATTTGTTTCTAGCTTTAAGCCTGCTTCTTCTAAAAGTTTTACACGTCTCTCAACTACTTTTTTATCTAACTTAAAATTGGGAATACCATAAGTTAAAAGCCCACCTGCACGATCACTTCTTTCATACATTGTAACAGCTATACCTGAACGAAGTAAGTATGTAGCAGCAGAGAGTCCAGCTGGTCCACTTCCTATAATTGCAACTTTTTTATCAGTTGTAATCCCTGGAAAATCAGGAGATAATCCTGCTTTAAAACCAGCTTCTGTAATATGAGTTTCAACTGAGCCAATTGTGATAGCACCATGTCCATCATTTAATGTACAATCACCTTCACATAGTCTGTCGTGAGGACATACTCTTCCCATTACTTCAGGAAATGGAGATGGTTCATTTGAGAGTTTAAATGCAAATTCTAAATCTTTTTCTGCAATAGACTTTAACCATTGAGGTATATAATTATGTAAAGGACATTTATTTAAACAAAATGGATCACCACATTGAATACATCTATCACTTTGAGTCGCAGCATCACTACTATCAAATACTTCATAAATTTCACTAAAATCTTTTGTTCTCTCTACTACCAATCTTTTAGAAGGGTCAATTCTTTCAGTTGTTAAATATTCTCTCATAATTAATCTCCATTCTCTAGATTTAGTGGTAGTTTTGTTAGGTTTTTAGGTTTTACAAGCCAGAAATTTCTCACTTCTACTCTGAAGTTTTCTAGTAAATCTTTAGCTTTTTGACTTTGTGTTTCAACTAAATAATCTTTTAATAAACGTTTTAAATAGTGTCTAGCTTCATCACCTTCATCTGTATCAATTCTCACAGCTTCAACAAGTTCATGATTTACATTTTCAACAAATTCATGTTCTTTATCATATACAAAACTCACTCCACCTGTCATACCCGCACCAAAGTTGATTCCAGTTTTTCCAAGAATTACAACAACACCGCCAGTCATATATTCACAAGCATTATCTCCTGTACCTTCAACTATTGCAAATGCACCTGAGTTACGAACAGCAAAACGTTCACCTACACTTCCAGAAATGTAAAGTTTTCCACCAGTTGCACCATAAAGACAAGTATTACCACCAGCTGAAAATTCTTCACCCTCGTTTGAAGAAGTAATTATAATTTTACCTCCATGCATACCTTTACCAATGTAATCATTTGCTACACCTTCAAGATAAATTGATACACCATTAATTAAAAATGCACCAAGAGCTTGACCAGCAACACCATTCAAATTCATTTTAATAGTATCAGCCTTGAGACCTTCATCTCCATAATATTCTGCAATTTCACCAGAAACTAGAGCACCAAAACTTCTATGAATATTTTTAATTTCTCTTTGAATTCTTATTGGTTGGTCTGGACTTTTTATAGCTGCCATTGACTCTTTTAAAACATCTTTTTCAAATGCGTTATCATCAAATGGTGGATTAAACGGTTGCTGATGAGTATTTATACCCTCTTCTTTGTGTAGTATTGAAGTAAAATCAAATTTCTTAGCGAAATCATTATCTTTTACTTGTAATAAATCAACACGACCTACCATCTCTTCCATAGTTTTATAACCAAGTTCAGCCATAATTGCTCGTACATCTTCAGCAAGATAAGTAAAGTAATTTATAACCTGATCAACTTGACCTTTAAAAAATTCACTACGAAGTTTTTCATTTTGAGTAGCGATACCAACTGTACATTTATTTACATGACAAATACGTAGCATTTTACATCCAACAATAGTTAAAACACCAGTACCAAATGCAAAAGATTCAGCACCTAATAATGCTGCTTTAACGATATCGAGTCCTGTTTTTAAACCACCATCAGTTTGAACTTCAACAAGTCCTCTTAAGTTATTTGCTTTTAATGCATTATGCGCTTCACTAAGACCTATTTCCCAAGGATTACCAGTAAACTTAATAGATGTAAGTGGAGCAGCACCTGTTCCACCATCACCACCTGAAATAATAATTTTATCAGCATATGCTTTTGCAACACCCGCAGCAATTGTTCCAACACCAATAGTAGAAACAAGTTTAACAGCTACACGAGCCTTCGGATTAACCTGTTTCATATCAAATATTAACTGAGCTAAATCCTCAATAGAGTAAATATCATGGTGCGGAGGAGGTGAAATCAATGTTACACCAGGAACTGTATGACGCAATTTACCGATTAATGGAGTAACTTTATGACCTGGAAGTTGTCCACCCTCACCTGGTTTTGCACCCTGAGCAACTTTAATCTGAATCTCTTCTGCTGAACGTAGATAAGCAGGAGTTACACCAAAACGACCAGATGCAACTTGTTTAATTTTTGATACTCTTATAGTGCCAAATCTTGCTTTATCTTCTCCACCTTCACCAGAGTTTGATTGAGCACCAATTGTATTCATTGCTTCAGCTATTGTCTCATGTGCTTCAGGGCTTATCGAACCAAGGCTCATTGCAGCTGATGCAAAACGTTTGAAAATTGCTTCTTTTGGTTCTACCTCAGAAATATCTATAGACTTTCTATCTGAATTAAATTCAAAGAAATCACGAATAAACTTAAGTCCACGTTTGTTTACAAGATTTTTTAATTTATCAAAATTTTCTTGAGAAGGATTTTTACTAACTTCATGGATTGCATGAATAACTGCTGGTCCAAAATCATGATGTTCTTGACCTGTATAAAATTTATAATAACCACCAATATTCAGTGGAAAGATAGTGTTAAACCCATTAGTTTTAAAGGCATCTTTATGAGCTTTTTGTAATCTTTCATCAATATCTTCATAAGTAAGTCCAGAAAGTGTACAGTGTGAGGCTTCAAAACACTCTTCTACGATTTCTTTGTTAAGTCCAATAACATCAAAAAGTCCAGAATTTCTATATGAAGCAATTGTTGCAATACCCATTTTAGACATTATTTTCAAAAGACCACTATTAAGTGCAGTATGTACTGCTTTATAAGCTTCTGAACAACTTAGATTTATTGATTTAGATTTGTCAAGTTGTGTAGCAACTGTTGCAAAAAGTAAACTCGGATATATAGCACTTACACCATATCCTAAAAGAACCGCGGCACTATGCGAGTCAATAACCTCTCCAGTAGCAGCTATCATAGAAACTAGATGACGAACTTTTGCTTTTAGTAATGCTGTATTTAGACGCCCTACAACTAATGCCATAGGAAGAACTTTATTTTCTATATTAAATTCACTATCGTCTAAAATAATTATTCTAGTACCATCATTTTTTACAGAGTCAAGAACTTTATCTACTAAAATTTCTAATGAAACTTTTAAGTCAGCTTTATATGCAGTTGAAAAAGTTTTGTTTTTATAAAATTCTTGATATCTAGGAGACTTAACATCACCAAAAGATTTAAGAACTTTTAATTTCTCACTTGTAATAATAGGAGAAATAGATTTTAATCTATGAGCATGAGAAGGTACTTCATCTAAAATATTATGAATTTCACCAAAACCAGTATTTAAACTCATCACAACTTTTTCACGAATAGAATCAATTGGTGGGTTTGTCACTTGTGCAAATTTTTGCTTAAAGAAGTCTGTAAAATTTCTTTGTTTTTCTGAAAAAGCAGCAAGAGGGGTATCATCGCCCATTGAGCCAACTGCTTCTTTAGATTCTTTCATCATTGGTTCAATTACTTGTTCTACAATCTCTTGTGTAACATTAAAATATCTTTGTCTACGTATTAAAACATCTTTATCATTTTCTCTACAACTTGTATATTGTTCTTCAACATGTTCTTGAAGATAAATCATATGTTCATTGAGCCATTTCATATATGGATTTGAACTTTTTAAATAATTATCAATTTCATCACTTTTTAATAATTTTCCAAATTTCAAGTCAAGACCTAACATCTCTCCAGATTGTAAACGACCACGCTCTTTAATATCTTCTTCTGCAATATCTACAACACCATATTCACTTGCTATTAATAGATTATCATCTTTAGTTACTATATATTTTGAAGGGCGAAGACCATTTCTATCTAAAACACATCCTATATATCTACCATCTGTTACAGAAAATGCTGCTGGACCATCCCATGCTTCAAATACTGTTGAGTGGTATTCGTAAAATGCACGAAGTTCTGGGTCCATATGCGGAGCATTTTGCCAAGCTGGAGGAATAACAGCACGAGCTGCTTTAAAAAAATCCATACCATTTACAATCAGAAATTCAAAGAAGTTATCAGCTGAAGCACTATCAGATGAATCTGGTTGTAAAATAGGAAGAAGTCTTTTAATCTCTGCATCAGTAAATACTTCACTTTTAATTGATTCAGATTTCACCATTACATTTATACGGTTAGCTTCTACAGAGTTAATTTCACCATTGTGTGCAACTGCACGAAATGGTTGTGCTAAACGCCACTCAGGAAGTGTATTTGTTGAAAATCTTTGATGAAAGAGTGAAAAAGAAATTTTAAAATTTTCATCTTGTAAATCTTTATAAAATTCTTTAATATGTGTAGGCATTACTAGCCCTTTATATGAAAGAACTTTTGAACTCATAGATGCAATATAAAAAGCTCTATCAGCACCTAATTTATGTTCTGACTCTTTACGAGAAAGATATAATAATGCATCAAATCTATTTGTAGCCATAATAGAGTTTGCTATTATAAATAGTTGCACTATATTTGGCAATGATTCAAGAGCTTGTTCGCCTAGAGCGTTTGTATCCACAGGAACATCACGTTTTAAAACAATTTTCAAGTCATTAGCATTACAAATATTTTCTATTTCATCTAAATCTGCTAAATCTTTTGTAAATACAGATGCTACCGCAAATTGAACAGGTAATTCTATACCTTGTGCTTCTGCTTGTGCTTTCATGAATTCTGTTGGCATTGAAAGAAGTAAACCACTTCCATCACCTGTTTTTCCATCTGCCGCTACAGCTCCACGATGCATCATACGTTCTAACGCAGTAACTGCATCATTTAAAACTTTATGCGAAGGTCTATTTTTAATATTAGCAACAAGACCAAAACCACAGTTATCCTTGAAGGATCTTAATAAATCATGATGTTCAACCATTCTAACTCCCAAATTTTTAAATTTTATATAAAAACAATATAAATTTAATCTCTTTTTAAAGAAACTTAGTCTATTTAGACAAAAGTACCTATATTTTACAATTTAAAGGTTTAAAGAAGTATAATAGTGATAATATTTTTTAAATAAATTTTACAATTGAGTAGATAGGAAGCAATTTAGTGCAAGGTTATATAATAAATCTTAATAAAGTCAAAGATGAAGACTTGATAGTCACAATTCTAGCAAAGGACAACTTAGATACGCTTTATAGATTCTACGGAGCACGCCATTCAACTCTCAATCTTGGCTTTAAAATTGATTATGAAAAAGAAGCCTCATCAAAATCTACAATAGCAAGACTTAAAGATGTAATACATATAGGTTTTAAATGGATTAACGATTTTAAATTACTGCGTTTATGGCAAGATTTTTTGGGACTCTTTTATAAACATCTCAAAGATGCAGAGGATATTGGTGACTTTTATTTTCAACTGATAGATAATGCATCAAGAGAGTGGAATAGACAAAATCCAAAACGAGTAGCTATTGAGGCTTATGTAAAACTTTTAGAACATGAGGGACGTCTGCATAGTGAACTTAACTGTTTTTTATGTTCTATGCCAATTAAAGAAGATGTTTCACTTATAAGAGCCTATCTTCCAACTCATCCACAATGCACTCATACCCTTAGTATCTCTCAAGAAGCTTTTGATGAACTGTTTAAAAATAAATCATCTCTATTTCTTAATGATAAAGAGGTAGATAGATTGTGGAATATTTTACTTGAAGGACTTTAAAAAGATTTCTTTGCTACCAAGGAAGCTGTTTTATTTTTTTCACCTCTAAGGTTGATACCATCTTTTTCTTCATAAAAAATAATCTCTAAACTCATAAATTTCTTTAAAAGTTCATTTGTTTTTAAAAGATAATCAGGATTCATACTACCCTGCTCTGGCTTTTCGTGTGCTTCTATAAATGTTTCAAAGATTATAAGACCACCCTCTTTTAAAGCATCTATCATTTGATCCATCAATCTTCGGTTCAAATAATTTGTATTTACAATTAAATCATATCTATTTTTTTCTAAATTATATTCATCCAAATCAACTTCAATTTTATTTATATTTAGTGTTTCTTTAATTTGTGAAAGTGCATAATCGGAGAGATCAACAGCATCAACTTTAAAGCCTAATTCTTCTAAAAAGTGACTGTTTCGACCTGTTCCACAAGCTAAATCAAGAGCATTTCCAACTTTTGCATATTTTACATAATTTTTTACTATTGGCGATACCGTATGTTTCATCGGTTTTGTTACATGGCGTTCATTCCAGCGTTCTTTATCTTCATACATTTAATAGTCCCATAAATGAGCAAAGCCCATTTATTCCGCTTGCGCCGCTGTGGCGACTAAAGTTTTGCATTTTATCTTCCTTTTTAACTAAGTCTATTTTTATAATCTTCATATCCAAACTCCTTGATAAGTTCTATTTTTCCATCACTGCGTTTAATAACTAAGGAGGGAAGTTTTATACCATTAAAGGTGGTATTTTTGACAAAAGTATAATGAATTTGATCTTCAAATATAATTTTATCTCCTATTTTTAACGGTTCGTCAAAGGAGTAATCACCCATAATATCACCTGCTAAACAGGTATTTCCACCCAAGCGGTATGTGTATTTTTTTTCTCCTGCTTTTGCACTCCCTCGCACATCTGCACGATAAGGCATCGCTAAAGTATCTGGCATATGCGCTTCAGCAGAAGTATCAAGTATAACTACATTCATGCCATTTTCAAATATATCGAGTACCGTAGAGACAAGATAACCTGTTTCCCAACCAACAGCTTCACCTGGTTCTAAATAGACTTCTACATTATGCTTCTTTCTAAACGCAGTAATGAGTTTAATTAATTTCTCAATGTTGTAATCTTTTTTCGTTATATGATGCCCACCACCAAAATTAATGTATTTTAAATTTTGAAAATATTTTGAAAATTTTGCCTCAAACGCAGTTAATACCTCTTCTAATTCATCCGCACCTTGCTCACAAAGTGCATGAAAGTTTAGTCCATCCAAATGGTTCAAAATAGATTCATCAAAGTTTGCCAAAGTAGTCCCTAAACGAGAATGCAAACCACAAGGGTTGTATATATCTACTGGAGAGGAAGAAACCTCTGGATTAATTCTTAGTGAAACTTCTATTTTAGGATTTATATTTTTAACTTTTGCGACAAATCTTTTTAATTGAGCAGGAGAATTAAACACAATATGGTCAGAAATCTTTGCTATCTCTTCTATCTCATCCTCTTTAAACGCAGGAGAGTATGTATGGACCTCTGCACTATTATTAAATTTACAAAATTCTTCACAGGCAAGTTTTGCTTCATAAAGCCCACTTGCCGTACATCCCTTAAGGTATTTTGAGACTAAAGGAAATGTACTCCACATTGCAAAGCCTTTAAGTGCAAGTATAATTTTTGCTCCACTTTGCCTTTGGACATAATCTAAAAGTTTTAAATTATTTTCTAAAAGTTCCTCTTCACAAAGATAATAGGGTGTTTTTAAAGTTCTTGTATCTGCCAAGGTAAGCCCTGCTTATTTAATTCATCCATAAATGGGTCTGGGTTAAATTCTTCCATATTAAAAACACCCTTTGCGCTCCATATACCTTCAAGCATCAGTTTTGCACCTATCATCGCAGGTACTCCTGTTGTATAAGAGACTGCTTGAGATTTTACTTCTGCATAACACTTTTCATGGTCACTTACTTGATAGATATAAATTTTGCGTTTTTTTCCATCTTTTATGCCCTCTGCAACTATTCCAATATTTGTTTTTCCTTTAGTACGAGACCCAAGTGAAGCGGGGTCAGGTAAAAGAGTCTTTAAAAATTCCATAGGAATAATTTTTTGTCCCTTAT